>Ga0098044_1000746_pt1 | contig 17007 bp, 27 predicted proteins | sample 10_taG_FD_75053 | JGI IMG/M metagenome (GOLD analysis project Ga0098044, IMG submission 75053) | Marine viral communities from the Subarctic Pacific Ocean - 10_ETSP_OMZ_AT15264 metaG | ecosystem: Environmental > Aquatic > Marine > Oceanic | place: Pacific Ocean | collected 2015-01-16 | reverse complement strand
CAACAACAACAGGCATAACTGTAGATTCAAATATTAATATTACAGACAACGAAATAAAAACAACGACATCAAATTCAGATTTAATTTTAAGTCCTGCAGGAACAGGTAATGTTGTAGCAGGTGCAATTACTATTAATGGAACTAGTCTTAATTCAACAGATTCATCTACAATTAATATTAACGAAGGTTTAATAGTTGACGGTACTGCAAATGTTAAAGGTGCAGTAACATTTGATTCAACATTAGGTGTAGGTACAAACTTAACTACAGATGGAAACCTTACAGTTAGTGGTACTAGTAATTCAATGGCTGGTACTGTAACAATTGATAACTTAACTTTTAATGATAACATTATAAGTTCTTCATCAAATGCAGATATTCTTATAACACCAGGTGGAACAGGAAAAGTTTATATAACAGATTTAACAGTTGATTCTGAGATTAATATTACAGACAACACAATTAAAACAACAAATTCAAATGCTGATTTAGTTATAACTCCATCAGGAACAGGACAAGTTGTAATATCAAAAGCAGATATTAATTCAGGTACAGTTGATAATACTGTAATTGGTGGTACAACACCAGCGGCTGGAACATTTACAACATTAACAGCAAATACATCAGTAACAATTGACGGAGTTACAATAACTGACAACACTGTTTCAACAAACGCATCTAACTCACCTCTTGAATTAACTGGTAACGGAACAGGTGGTGTTAATATAAGTGGATTTACATTTCCAACTACAGATGGTTCAGCAGGACAATTTATAAAAACAAATGGTTCAGGTGTATTATCATTTGCAAGTGCAGGTGCATCATTATCATACTCAGATCTTGCAGATGCAACTGTAACTATATCTAGTTCTGCAATAACTAATTTAGATACTTTTGCTAAAGCAGATTATAGAAGTGCAAAATATTGGATATCAATAACAGACGCTACAAATACTCGATATGAAATTGTTGAGGCTAACGTAATACACGACGGATCTTCAGCATACGTGGCAACGTTTGGATCAACAACTTCGTATAGTGCACCATTATGTACATTTTCAGCAGACATAAGTGGATCTGATGTTAGACTAAGAGTTGTTAACATAACAAGTAACAGTACTGTATTCAAATACCAAAGAATAGCAATAGACGTATAAAATTACATTCGGTTTATAAAAAATTAAAATAAATAATAGCAAATGGCAAAGCAAACAATTAACATAGGTTCAAGTGCAAACGACGGTACAGGTGATCCGCTAAGAACGGCATTTGACAAAATCAACGATAACTTTTCAGAACTTTATGGCGGCGATGATGACGCAACAAATTTTGTTATTGAGGACACATCTCCACAATTAGGTGGCAATCTAGACATAAACGGATGGAATATTGTATCAGCAAGATCAGATGAAGATATTATTATTGCACCATCTGGTGCAGGTGGTGTTGTTGCATCTTCTGTAAGAATTGCAGGAACAACTTTAAGTTCAGATGATTCATCTGCGATTACAATAGCAGAAGCACTACAATTAAATGGTGCTACAAATGTTGACGGTGCACTTACAGCCACAACAACATTAGGTGTTACTGGAGCAAGTACATTAGATGGAGTTACAGTAACAGATAATACAATAGCCGCTAATGCTTCAAATTCAGATTTAAAAATTGATGCATCTGGAACTGGTGTGGTTACAATGGCATCACAGTTGACTTTGACAGGATCATTTAAAAAAGCAATACACACTTTCACAGGTACAGATGCAATTACAGAAACTGAACACGCAGGTAGAACTTTATTACTTGGTGAAGTAGGTGGTAATGCAAACGTAGTATTAACACTTCCAGATGCAACAGGATCAGGAAGCGTTTATCATTTTATTGTTAGTATTGCGATGGGTGGATCTACTACATACAAAATACAGGCACCAGATGCTAATAACACAATCGCTGGACAAATAATGTATCTAGATGAAGACGGTACAACAGTTACAGCATATCCAACAGTGGCGGCATCAGATACAATTACTTTAAACAGTGGTACACAAGGTGGATTAGTAGGCGATACAGTCACATTAATCGACATGGGTGCTGACAAATGGCACGTAACGGGCCAAATGAGAGTATCTGCAGGCACCAATCCAGCAACTCCGTTTAGTGCGGCAGTATCATAATAGACTATAAATTACCATAAATATTACGAAGGAGTAAGTTTTAATGGCAACACCAGTGTGGACAACCACAGCAGGTAAAATATCGTCTATAGAAGAACAAGTAGCATATTCGGTTCAATTAGAAGCGAATACTAGCGATTCTACTTCTGTAACTTACTCACTAATCGCAGGAGGCCTACCTTCAGGAATGGAACTTACTTCAACAGGCTTACTGACAGGCGTTCCGGCCGAAGTATACAAAAGAACAAGATACACCTTCGTAGTTCGTGCTACGGCCGGAAGCCAAATTACAGACAGAAATTTTTATTTAGATGTAGAAGGTGCTGATACTCCAACTTTTACAACAGCATCAGGACAATTACAAATAGATGATTCCACAAAACAAGGATTATACTGGGTATTAGATGGTGAAAAAATAGGATATCAAATAATAGCAGAAGACACAGATACTAGAGCAGGACAAACTTTAATGTATGAAGTTGTGCAAGGTAGTTTACCACCGGGTGTCACAATGAGTTCTACAGGTTACATTTCTGGAATAGTTGAACTAACAGAGACTGATCCTGCACAGACCAGAGGTGGATATGATGAAAAGTACGACGACTTCGTTTTTGATCTTACATTAACAACTCTTAGTATTAGTAAAAATTATGATTTTATTGTACGAGTGTCTGATGGTACTACTATTGTAGAACAGAACAACAGCATTTTTGTTTATTCAGCAGACTATTGGAGAGTATCAAACACTTATATTACTATTGACGGGGATATATTAAACGGCTTTCCATTATTAATGGATTTCTCATCATACCGTAGACCAGTTCATCGTAAACCAGTGTTTACAACTGGCAGTGACTTAGGTACATTCAGACACGACAACGAAGTTGCTCTTACTATTGATGTTGCAGATTTTGATCCTAACCAAGCAGATTTAGAATTTTCAATAGTAGCAGGTGCATTACCTTCTGGTCTTACAGTTAATATTAACACAGGTGAAATTACAGGAACGTTGGCCAGACAAGCGGCAGTCGAAACAGATTATGTATTCACAATCAGAGCAAATCGTGTAGTTTATGTTGCAGATAGTTCATCAACTAACGTATTCACAGATGAAACTTTCACTATGAAAGTGATTGGTGAAATTGATATTGGTATATCTTTTAGCACTGACGCCAATCTTGGCACGTTATCAGCAGATCAACCTAGCACTATTGACATTATAGCCGTAGCAGAACAAACAGACAGAGTTTTAAATTATACAGTTACTTCCGGATCGTTACCTCCAGGTATTACTTTATCAGAACAAGGCAGTCTAGTAGGTACGATAGATCCAGAAGAGTTTTCCGACAGCACAAGAACATATACATTTACAGTCACAGTAAGTGATCAATATCAAGATGCGGCTACTAGCAAAGAATTTAGTGTTACAGTAGATATACCATTTACAACAATTAGATATGGTGATATGAAAGGTGAAGCAACAAGTCTAATTGATCAAAACATTTTTTATAATGTTGCTCAAGATCCATCAATTAACAATAATGAGAATATCTATCGAGGTGAAGACTCAAACTTTGGAATGAAAAATAAATCAGAGATGTTAATATTATCAGGATTAGAAGCACAAACACTTAAAACTTTCCAAGATCAAATGGAACAAAGTCATGCACCTAAAACTATGTACTTTAGTGATATTAAAACTGCTGTGGCAAAAGAAAATAATACTATCATATATGAAGTTGTTTACATCGAAATGAAAGACAAACTAGTTAACAATGATAACGAGGCTGTAAGCAGTTCTATCACTGTGAGAACAGACATCGAAAAACCAATGTTAGGACCACGATCGGGTTCTACTAATATTACAGCAGATGCCGACGAGGTTAATGTTACTACAGCCAATGGATTAAGTTTTAGTACATCCGGTTCCAAAGTAAGACATGCTAATCCTTTGTCAACAGATTTAAACTTTTTATCAACTCTTTATCCAAATGCAGTTGAAAATATGAGAACAAGAATAAAGGGATTAGGTCACAAAGAATGGACATATCTACCTTTATGGATGAAAACAACACAAAGTGGTGACTTAGGACCTTTGGGTTTTGTTTTAGCAGTACCAATTTGCTATTGTAAGCCAGGAAAAGGTGCTCTAGTAAAAAAACGTATTGAAGATAAACAATTAAATTTTAGAAATATAGACTTTATAATTGACAAATATACAATTACAAGAAGCAAAGTTATGCCTGCACAATTTACTGGCGATGGCACAACTACAACATTTGAGTTAAATGAACTTGTTCACGAAGAAGACATACTGGTAAAAGAAGGATCTAACATAGTATCTGTTGGTGAATGTGTGAAAGCATCAGGATTTAGGGGTTATATTGTACCAACAACAGACAGTCTTACCAGAAGTGCTGACCATGAATACGGTGTTGAACTGTCACATGACGTGGCTAATGAAAAAACAACCATAACTTTTGTTAAAGAAGCACCTGCAGACGGAACAATAATAACAGTGAACAGATTAAACGATAAATATTTAAAATTTAGAAGCAAAGGAATATTTTAATGGCAAGTAACATAGAACCAAGTAACATAGACGGATCTTATCCAGTAGCAGGCCAAGACAATAGTAGTCAAGGCATGAGAGATAATTTTTCTGCTATAAAAACAAACTTTACTGAAGCAAAGAACGAAATAGTTGATCTACAAAACGATAAGGCAAGTACAAATGCTGAATCTGATTTTTCAGATAACATCGTTAAACGTGCAATCCTGAAGGACAATTCAGAAACTGTATATGTACATGGTACAGATGGCGGAACAATTACTCTTAATCATGAAAACGGACATTATCAAACTTTAACCACAAACGCCTCAGTTACTTTAAATTTTATAAACTTTCCTTTGAATTTAATGTTAGCCAGAATAATTTTAGATATAACATTTAATTCAACAGCAGATACACTTACAATTCCTAGTTCAGTGCTAGTAGCAGGAAATGTGTCTGGAGGTGACGGTTCGTCAGATACAATAACCGTACCAACTTCGGGCAGATACCTATATGAATTCATGTCTCCAGATGGTGGGGCAACAATCCTAATGCATCAGTTAGGAAACAACTACATCTAATAGGGGGTAGTTATGTATTTTCATCCATTACAAGAAGAAATAGGAAATCTGAGCGACGAAGATATTTCCAAAAGAATAAAAGAACTTTCAAGAAAAGTTGCTATTGCTAAAAGAGGTCGTAATCCAGAAATGCTAGGCAACTTACAACATGCATTAATATCTTACCAAGATGCTATTCGCCAAAGAAGAATCGAAACATGGCATAAAAACCATAAAAAATTAAGAGGTGAACCAGATCTCGGTGATTTAATTAATATGGAATAGTAAGTAAAGTTGATGCCAAATACTTTTACTTGGAAAACAAAATTTAAATCAATTATAATTGTAGACGGAGAACTTTTCCAAAACGAATATAAAGTAAATTTACATATTACTCCGTATACTGCTGACTTAAAAGAACAAACAACATATTTTGAAAGATTAAAACATTTACTTGAACAAGTATTTGCAAATACAATTACTACTTGGCGAGAAGAATCTTTGTATGAAGTATTAAAAGTTTCTTCATCAAACAGATTTATTGAATTACCAAAGCCTCCTTATGATCAAATAATGGCGGCCGTAACTTTTTGTAAAGCAAATAGTATCTTAGATGGTAAAATTTTAGTTAATAAGTTAGAATTAAGCAGTTGGCAAGGTGACGGTATTACCTATACGGTTGACAAAGACAGCAAAGAACTGTTATTATTAGATACACCACAATGGTTTACAGACAAATACAAAAAATTCGACCCATGGTGGTTAAGGGCAGATACAGCAACATATGATCGTGAACTTGACAAAGGCATATACACAGGACACTTTAGTTGGCAGGAAACCAACATACCAGTTGACAAGAAGCATAACGACCATGCTAAAATATTTGAATTTAACGCAAAGGTTTTAGATGGTGGCAAAGATAAAAATAAATGACTATGGTGATTGCATATTCACAGAGCAAGACGCACTAGACTTACTGTATACTAATCCAGATTTTGATATATCAAAACTATTTTTTGAATCACCCGATCAATATAATGACAGTGTAATGGAAACTGGATTAGAAGTAGCAACTATTAAAAAAGTGCCAAACAGAGAACCACTGTATCAGTTTGACCAAATACACTGCGGAAATTGGCACATGCCAGAAAAATACCATAACATAGATGTATTGAATTGGCTTCTTGATAAATGTCAATCAGAAGAAGAAAAAATTAGAGTAAAAGACGAATACAGTTTATTTGAAAAGAAAAAATTTATTAAAGTTTTACAGTTTTTAATTTACTTTGTAAATACCCTAAGAGCAAATAATGTTGTATGGGGTGTTGGTAGAGGATCAAGTGTGGCTAGTTTTTGTTTATTTTTAATAGGAGTACACAAAATAAATCCACTTCTATACAATTTAGATCACCGTGAATTTTTGCGATGATAAGTAATATAAAATAGGAGCATATTATGGTAGCAAGAGCACCCAGAAAAAGAATGTATAGATCAATGCAAGGCCGTATGATCGATATAGAAAAATTACGAGCAACCAACGAAGATGTAAGAGCAGTTGGTAATATGAATGTTAATGCACGTGGAGATGTATTAGGAATTGGCGGAAAAATAGCAACACATAAAACAGAAGTAATAAAAAAATATTACGAAGCACCAAAAGGCCGAGTTGATGATACTCCTGCTAGAGCAAGACCTGTTCCTATAAGAAAAACTCCCCCTGCACCACAACCAAAAGCAGTAGAGTCAAAACCTGCACCACAACCTAGAACTACAAGACAAGCAAAACCAAAAACTGCACCGGCACCTAAAAAAGGTATTGATGCGGCACTTGACGGTATAGAATAAATCTTATATAATACTTCTATATGTCACAAATAGAAGACTTACAAAACAAAGGGTTTGGATCTCACGGTGGAAAACAATACACTGTAGATTACGATATCACTCCACTTAAAAAAAGAGTATTAGTATCTGATATGCACTTTGGTGAAACAAAAACTAAAGGCGGTATTATTCTTATAGATGACGATGGATCTGCAGACGGTATTCATCCTAGATGGGCAAAAGTATATGCTATTGGCAACGAACAAGAAGATGTTACTGTTGGACAATGGGTATTAGTTGCACATGGTAGATGGTCTCGAGCACTTAAGGTTAAAAAAGAAGGTAACGAACTAGAAGTAAGAATGATCGATGAAGACGATATTTTACTTGTATCAGACGACGAACCAGATCAAAATAGAAAAAAAGCCGGGTATGTTAACACAAGTGGACAAAAACAAATGACATCATTACCGGGCAATGACTAAAATTATATTGTTCAGAGGAGGCTTTGCAGGTGATCTAATTACAGCCTTGTATGACATGAACTGTTTTATAGAACTAAAAGAAAACGGACAAATTGTCATTGAAAGAAATCGTAGAATATTACAACTAGATTTTAAAAACTTATCTCCTACCAATTTTAAATTACTTCAACGGAATACAGATTTATCAATAAGTGAAAAAGATCAATACCTATCCGAACACAAAATTATATCGTGTCATGACAGTCAATTTGCTTTAAAGCACCATAGAAACACACTAGTAATCAAATGTGATAACAATCTAATGTCTAGTTTTTTTTCCAAACGATTCTATACGTATCATCCAGAGTGCTTTGATGGAACTACTTTAAAAGATTATAAACAAGATGTTCTAAATTGGAATAATTTTTGGCCAAGCAAATTTAAAAATCAATTAGACATTTCTGATATTTTTGAAAATAAGAATTTTTTAGAAAAAATTAACATTAACATAGATTCTAGTAAGCAAACACTATTTGATAATTGGAAAGAAATTAATCAGAAAAGTTTTGACAACTATGTAAAAGTAAAGTATGAAACCAATTAACGTAGAAATTAAAAAACTAGTTACAATGGCAGAACTAGGACTAGGTGTTGAACGTCCTTTAAACAAAGAAAAACGTTATTGGATAAAAAAATTAACAAAAAACAAAAAACAAAAACCTATACTAGTTTCTCCAATAAAAGACTCTGGTTATTATGTATTATGTGATGGTTGGCACAGAGTACAAGCAGTTAAAAAACAAAAGAAAAATACCATCAATGCTATTATAATACCAATTAAATCAGGTTTACAATTAGCACAAGCAAATAAAATTTTAAGAGACGCTGATAAAAATTCCAAATATAAATTAAAAGTTTCTGGTTTAATTAATAATTGGGCACAAGATCAAATTGACAATTAATCATAATTTGTATATTATTGCTATATGAAAGAACTTTGGGTAGAAAAATATAGACCAAAAACATTAAAAGAGTATGTTGTTCGTGACGATGCACAACGAAGTCAAATACAAACATGGATTAATGACAAAGCAATTCCACACTTGTTATTAAGTGGTGCACCTGGTGTTGGTAAAACAACACTTGCAAAAGTATTATTCAATGAACTTGACGTTAGCAGTTATGACATATTAGAAATAAATGCTTCAAGAGAAAATTCTGTTGATACTGTAAGAGAAAAAATTAATTCATTTGTACAAATTATGCCATTTGGTGCATACAAATATGTATTACTTGATGAGGCAGATTATATGAGTCCAAATGGACAAGCGGCACTACGTGGCGTAATGGAAATGTATCACACGTCAGCAAGATTTATATTAACTTGCAATTATCCAAACAGAGTTATACCAGCACTTCATAGTAGGTGTCAAGGATTCCATATGGAGACAATTGACAAAAATGAATTTACAGCAAGAACAGCCGAAATACTAATTGCAGAACAAGTCGAACCAGACATAGAAATACTAGACACTTATGTAAAAGCATCATATCCAGATTTAAGAAAATGTATTAATATGATACAGCAAAATTGCAGAGATGGAAAATTAATGCCTCCACAATCAGGAGATAGTGGGCAACAAGATTATAGACTGCAAATGGTAGAATTATTTAAAACAGGTAAAATAAATGAAGCAAGAAAACTTGTATGTGCTCAAGCAAGACCAGAAGAATGTGAAGAAATATACAGATGGCTGTATGACAATTTAGACATCATATCTAAAGATGAAGATAATCAAGATAAAGCAGTATTAATTATTAAACAAGGTTTAGTTGATCATTCGTTTGTTGCTGATCCAGAAATAAATCTTGCAAGTGTAATGATTAAATTAGCGAGATTATCAAATGGCTGATTTTAAATGTTTTGGCTGTAGTTATACACGCCATCATACAGATGAAATAGATGGCAATCAGTGGCCCACTTGGGTTGACTTCCTTAGACTATCTAACAAAGGTAACAATACAATTAACTATGGACTGGGCGGATCTTCTAACGAATATATTTGTAGGCAAATAATAAAGAATGCAGTTGCAGGCGATATTGTTATAGTCATGTGGTCTGCATACGATAGAGTACATTCAGAAAATTTTTTACAACAAAAAGAATATAATCAAGGTGCAGATAATAATGGCACCAAAGATGCTACCAACGGAACAACACTTCAACAACTGTACGAAAGGACTTTAGAATACATATGGATGGCCAACACTTATTGTAAACAAAGAGATATTAAAATAATAAATCTTTCTATGATAATCCTTAACATGGGCGAAACACAACAACTTATCAAGCACAAACATCATTTAGTAATAAATGAACAAGAATGGCCTATTGATATGGAATCTTTCTGTCTAGAAATTCCACGACTGGCCGAAATACACGATAATCATCCTTCGCCTTCTCAACATTACGAATTTACCAAAAAAATCCTGTGTCCAATATTAAAGATACCAAGTGTAGATATTGGTAAACAACAATTATACGAATTAGATCAAAAGGCAAGTAAAGTTGCAGAACAAAAGAGTTAAAAAATATTATGGGTAAAAAACACGCAAAAAAAAGATTCTTCTGTGTAAAATACTCCATGAAACCAGATAAAAAATTTGATGAACTTGTAACACTATCTAAGAAAAAAATAGGACCTACAAAAATACTAGAGTACAATATCGTACTTGATTTAATCAATGCAGAGGTTTTAAGAGCAGACATGCCAGGTTTAACCGACGTAAACTTTGAAAAATTATATAACCATTACAGCAAGTATTATGCTGAAGCAATCAACGAGTTTATAAAGTAGTAAAATAATCACTAAATAAGTGTATTATGCATGATGTATTAGATATAATCCGTAACGTTCAAGGTTTATATGCAGTGGGTCCAACACTGGGTATTTTAAAAGATTTTGAAAGGGTACTTGACGAATTAGACGTATATGTATTTGAAAATTGGAGAGATGGAGAGTTATTAGAAGGACCAAAAGATGCAAGACATTTTGTTACTTGCTCTTTTATGTGGCCTCATGATAAAATGCCAGATCCATCAGGTGGAAAAAGATTGTTGGACAGAGGTTGTAAAGTAAGTTATAGAAAAGACGAACTATTAAAACCAAGACAAATTAAGTCACCAGAAGATTATAGACCTGGTACAACTAAAGGCAAAATAGATGCTCATCCAATTTGGATCGTTGAAATACGTATGCCTAAAGAAGTAATTGGTAATTTTAAACACGGCAAAGACAATATAGAAAGTCAGGATGAAACTGACACAATAACACAGGATCTAAATAGTTTCGATGCAGATTAATGAAGGATTAAAAGCCGGCGACCTTGAAGGCGTTGTTTCAGAACGTTTTTCAGTAGATCAATACAAATCAAAAATGGGTGATGATAAAAATATCATGGTCCTTGCATTTACTGTTGATAGTCTGGCTCCTGCTAAAGACCTAGAAAGATTTGCAGAAACAGGTTACAAAGAAATTTTAGATGCAGATGCTACACCAGGTACAATGGCAGATGGCAAACATAAAGTATTTGTAGAATTTGCAAGACAAGACGGAGTAATAAGAAATATTTTAAGTTTTTTAGAAGATTTAAAAAAATTAACTAATATTGAAGAATTTGAATACACATATCATAAAGGACAGAATCCAACAATTGTGTCTGATTCAACATTAGCAGAAATGGTTCCAACTACTCCAGAAGCATACGAACAAAGAGTAAATGAAATAAAAATTGGTGAAGCAAAAAACTTTTTTAACAAATACGATCTTATAGAATGCAAAATGCAAGACAATATTTTAAGTGTTAAAAAATCAGGAACACAACAAGAACTTCAATTTGAGATACACAAAGTAGGTCCAACAAATGAAATAATGAAAGAAGCAAAAGCATTTGCAATTGATATTGATGCTATTGCAGAATGTACGCATCTTACCAAATATTTTGGACCATATAATATTACCAAAACTACTGAAAACAAATTCATTTTTAACAAAGGAAATGAGTCTGCATTGTTAAGTAAGTACAAATGGTAAGATTATCAGAAAATTTCAGTTTACAAGAATTTACTAAAAGTCAAACTGCCCTAAGACAAGGCATTGATAATACACCGGGTGACGAACATCTTGCAAATGCAAAAAAACTATTTGCTAACGTGGTACAAAAGGTTAGAAACAATTTTGGACCAACAGTTATTAATTCAGGATATAGAGGCCCAACATTAAATGAAGCAGTAGGTGGGTCATCTAAATCACAACATTGTAAAGGTGAGGCAGTCGATATTGAGTGTCCGGGAACACCAAACTATAACGTTGCAAGTTGGGTTGAATCAAATTTAGATTTTGATCAACTCATACTAGAATTTTACACACCTGGCATACCTGATTCAGGTTGGGTTCATGTATCATACAAAACAGAAGGTAATAGAAAATCTGTTTTAACTGCTATGAAAGAAAACGGAAAAACTGTTTACAAGCCTGGCCTAATACAATAATTACTTTATAATGATAGTATCAACTAAAAACGAATATGGGGAACTGCGATCTGTTTTAGTCGGAAGTGTTGATAATTTCTCCTGGCCTATAGACGATGATGAATTCAACCGGAGCATAGCACGGTCTACCTATGAAGGAAAATTTAATCAAGGGCCAGTATCAGAAATAGTAATCAATGAGGCTAGGGAAGACCTAGAAAAACTAGTAGAGACATTAGAAAGCAGAGGAATAGAAGTTTATAGACCCAAAATAACTGAACCCACATGGGCGTATTCTGCCAGAGATATATTATTAACAGTTGGAAATACTTTGATTGAATGCCCAACACCTTTCTCTAGTCGTTCGAAAGAATTAGATTTATATCCTGACTTGAAACAAGCAAACTGTAATATTATAAGAGCACCACGTCCTAAAACACTCAACGATCCTATGTTTGATGCCGCTAACGTTCTTAAGGTAAACGACAGTCTTGTTTATTCATTATCTCACTCAGCCAATGAAGCCGGAGCGGTATGGTTACAGGAACAAGTTGGAACAGAGTTTGAAGTTGTGAAATGGCAAGCAGTAAAACACCAAATCACACATATTGATTCCACATTATTGTCTTGTGGTAAAAATACTATAATCGCAAATTCTTCTCGATTGACTGTTGATACCTTACCTACTTTTATGAAAGATTTTAGAACAATATGGGTTGAAAACTGTGTACCTAGAAACTTTCATGGATTTCCGTTCGCTTCAAAATGGATCGGAATGAACATGTTATCATTAAATCCAGAAACAATAATTGTTGATGAAATACAGGTAGATTTAATAGAAAAATTAAAGCAAGAAAAATTTGAGGTAATTGATTTACCAATGCGTCAATCAAGGACATTAGGCGGTGGATTCCATTGTGTAACTTGTGATATAGAGAGATTAGAGAAATAAATACGTATATTATGTTTTCAACCATCAAAATGGTATTTGCTGTCTTACTAATTTCCGGTATAGCCGGAGCGGGTGTCTATGTGATGAAATTAAGAGCAGACAACGCCACTTTAAAAGCAAACCAAATTCAATTAGAACAAGGCATTGAAGAGCAAACAAAACTACTTGAACAACAAAAAGAAGACTTTGATGCAATATTAGAAAGCAACAAAAAATTAAATGTTTTAGTACAAACTTTCAAAAAAGACTTAAACGAACTAGATAAAAGGTTTAATAAGAAAAAAAGAGATGTAGGCAAACTAGCAATAGATAGAACCAAATCAGTTGAAAGGGTTATTAACAAAGGTTCTAGTAATGCAAAAAGATGTGTTGAGTTAGCATCAGGTGCCAAACATACAGAAGAAGAATTAAAAGCAACAAAAAAATCGGAGATTAACCCGGAATGCCCATCACTAGCAAATCCAAGTTATATACCATATGAGTAAAATTATTGCAATAGTATTATTAATTTGTATGCTAACTGGTTGTTCAATTGGTGAGAAAAAAATAAAATTGTTCAAACTTGAAGAACCTAGAGCAAAATTGAATCTTCCTGATCCTACTCCGTTAACTTTAGAAGATGTACGTTGGATAATCATTACAAGTAAGAACGCTGAAGAAGTATTCAAAAAATTAGAAGAGGCAGGAATAGATCCTGTGCTATTTGGACTTACAGACAAAGATTATGAATTATTATCCAAAAACTTTGCCCAAATTAGGCAAAAATTACAGGAAACAAACAATCTTCTAGAAGAGTATAAGAAGTACTACGAAAATACGGAAATTACCAAATAAATACTACTATTATGAAAATATCAGATAGCACAGCGATAAGTATGCCAATGAGAAATTTGCTGTCAATATTGGCGGCAGTTGCCGTTGGCGTTTGGGCATACTTTGGTGTTATTGAAAGACTGAACAATCTAGAAACAAAAACACAATTATCAGAAAAAGATTTAACTCAAACAGAAGAAAGGCTCTGGGGTGACGTTGAAAAGAACAACGAATTTCGTATTAAATGGCCACGTGGTGAATTAGGCTCTCCACCAGCAGACTCAGAACAATTCATGCTTATTGAGCACATAGCAGGTCAAGTTGAAAAGATACAAGAACGTATGGAAGACATGATGAACAATGGTGTTAACATCACAAGACTACAAGAAGACGTTAAAGACTTACGTGGCGACGTTGAAAAACTTAAAGATTCACAAAGGGAAATGAAAGCGACAAATGGAAACAATTACTAAATGGATAGCAACACTTTTAATTACATTTGTATTAATTACAAATTCGTTTGCATTAGAATATAAACCAGGTAAAAAACATTTAAACAAAGAAGGTGTTATTGGTTTGCTATTATACTTAGAAGGCAAAATGATTGAACACGTTTTTAAACCAAACTTATCTGCTTGTATGAAATCAAAAAGAATTGCACAAAGAGAAACTGATTCTGATAGTAAGAACGGTAGAGTTCAATTTGCTTGTAAAATACTTGTAGCAGACCTAGAAGAAGACACTCAAACCAAATATGGTTTAAGAATTATAAAAGTACACTCAGGAGCATAATAATATGAAAAAATACGGAAAGTGGATAATACTAGCAATAGTTTTAATAGTAATAGCATTTTTCAGTTTTAAACTAATAACACCGGCACAAGCAGGCGATTGTGCAAAGATGATGGAAGGTGAAGAAAACTTAAAATTCATGAAAGAAGAGCATAAACACTCTACATCAGAACCAACCGATGGTGTTGTGTTTGCAGTTTGTATTTTTGCTATTGCTGAAGACGGATCAAGAGTATTAGTTGATCACAGAGCATCTGCAGACTTAATGGACTGTTTAAAGAATAAAAGAGTAGCAGAAAGAGATTATAGGGATCCAGAAAAGAGAAATAAAATGTATCCTGGTAGTACTGTGTTTACTATGACATGTGATAAAGTAGATGCTAAAGTTAGAATCAAAGAAGACGGTACTTGGGAAATACTTGATATATTAGGACGACACGAACCGGCCTACAGAGAAAAGAAATCATACGAATAATGCAAGAAGTTATAAGGGTAATTGCAGAACATCTCGATGTTGAAGAAAGTAAAGTAAAACCAGATTCACATCTTGTAGACGATCTAGGTGCAGATCCATTTGATACTATCGAATTGTGTATACAGGTCGAAAATAAAACTGGTGTAAAAATTTCAGAAGAAGACGGCGATAACGTAAAAACAGTACAAGACATTATTAATCTAGTAGAGAAAAAATAATGTGGACTTATCGAGCAAAAGTAATAAGAGTTATAGATGGTGATACAGTTGATGTTAATATCGACTTAGGCTTCGGTATTTGGCAAAAAAATGAACGTGTAAGAATAATGGGAATAGACACTCCAGAATCTAGAACAAGAAATAAAGTAGAAAAGAAATTTGGACTAGCGGCAAAAGCCAAATTAAAAACATTATTAGGCAAAGACACAGTACTTCGAACTACAATTAATAAAAAAGGTATAGATATGAAGGGTAAATTTGGACGGGTATTAGGAGACTTTTTACAAAATGATAAATCTGTGGCAAAAATAATGTGTGAAACTGGCCACGCAGTAACCTACTTTGGTGGTGCAAAAGCAGATGTACAAAAGCAACATATGAAAAACAGACAAAAACTTGTTGATCAAGGTGTTGTAAAAGGAGCAATACAATAAATACTACTATTATGATAGAAGAAATTAAAAAATGGCTTATTAATCTTTCTAATGAGATGTGCAATGAATCAATAGAAACTGCAAGTACAATTTGTAGTGAAACTAAAAAAGCAAATGCAGATTTCGTTAAAGCAATAATGTCAAGTATTTAAAGAGGAACAAATATATATATGGAATTTATGTTCGCACTTGCGATTAAATTTTGGCAATGGACTATATTAATAGCCGTTATCATTATTGGAGCAATAATTAACTTTACAGACAAAAGAGTAAAAACAAAATTAAAATTTAGTTACACTGAACTTCCACACCTACAGGCATTGAGGATTCCAACAAAAGGAAAAGGATTTTGGAAAGGTATAGTGCTATGGTTACTTTCTACTAGGAATTGGACAATTACAAAAGATTGGCACTACAATATAGACGGAACAGATTATGTGATACCAGCAGGTTTCACATTTGATGGTGCAAGTATTCCAAAATTCCTAAGAACTTTCTTCTCACCAGTTGGAGTATTATTAGTTGGTGGACTAGTACATGACTACGCATACAAATACACAACACTATTAAAGAAAAACAAAAAAGAAACAATGGGTAAACTTACTCAAAAAGACGCAGATGGCATCTTTAGAGATATTAATTGTAATGTGAACGGTTTTTACGCAATGAACTACCTTGCATACTGGTCATTAAGACTAGGTGGTTGGTTGGCATGGAATGGACATAGAAAAAGAAATGCCAAGATTGAAGGTATAAAATAATTATGGCTGATTTAAACGAAGATATGTTAGTTTCTAAAGATAAAATTAAAGTTAAAAGAACTACTGAAGAATATGAACTTGCTAAAACTGATCTTGTTCCTGATACAGGTGACGACGCACCTACATGGTATAATAAATTAGCAGGACTATTAGATAAGTTTAGAGTTATTCCTAGAATGGTGATGTTGGCTTATATTTTTGCTTTTTACAAATCAGTAACTTGGTTTATGCAGTTACCTGATCCTACAAATTCACAAGCCATGTACATATCAACTATCGTTGGTGCTGGCGCGGCATTCTTTGGTTTATACGTTGGTAAGCCAGGAACATCACTTCCAAAAAACAAAAAATAATTACCAAACATTGACAATTCACAGATCTGTAATATAATAATTACTGTAAATGAAGAATTATTATGATATGTTAGGTGTGGGTGAAGACGCATCAAATGACCAAAT
>Ga0098044_1000744_pt1 | contig 17031 bp, 20 predicted proteins | sample 10_taG_FD_75053 | JGI IMG/M metagenome (GOLD analysis project Ga0098044, IMG submission 75053) | Marine viral communities from the Subarctic Pacific Ocean - 10_ETSP_OMZ_AT15264 metaG | ecosystem: Environmental > Aquatic > Marine > Oceanic | place: Pacific Ocean | collected 2015-01-16 | reverse complement strand
AACAACAGGCACATTTTTAAAATTCTTCGTGCTGTTGTATATATGTTCATAATTGCTTTTATTCAGAAATTCAACACCTTCAGTTACTTTATCTATAAAGCCGGCTTCATAAGCTTCAGAAGCTGTAAACCAGGTTTCATTTTTAACCCACTTTTCAAGCTGCTTTCTTGTCTTTTCTTCTGATCCATCTATAAGCCGCCCGTTTTCATAAATCTTTTGAAAATAAACATCTATTAATTCCGCTTTCATTTTATCTAAAAGCCCGGCTGTCTGCCGCAAATCTTCGGCCTCTCCGCCTATTGCCGCCCAGGGTTGATGGATCATGAAATAAGAACCTTTTGCCATGCTTACAACATCACCGGCCAAAAGAATTTTTGTAGCAATAGAAGCCACAAGGCCAAAGCCTGAAGTATTAACCGGCTTATTGTAACCCTTTAAAAAGGCAGCTATTGCGGCGCCTTCTGTTACGCTGCCGCCGGGGCTGTTTATTTGAATGTTTACTTTTTCAGCTTTGCTTTCTTTTAACTGTTGCGTTAATTCCAACAAGCCAACATTCCAAAAGGCATCTATTTCGCCGTTTATCAAAATATTAGCTTCATTTTTTGTTGTATGCTCGAAAGTATAATTTTTCATAATACAAATATATTCTATTTTTCTTCTTGCTTTGGTTGTATTTTGGGAATCAGTCGGTTTTTGAACCTGAAAGCTTTTTGAAATCTTTTTAATATTACTTTTATAGTGCTTTCTTTTACGCTTACTTGTTCTTCAAGCTGCCAAATAGCAAAGCGTTTAATTCCAAAATTATCTTGAAGTGCTTCAGGATATTTTGAAATAACAACAAAACGATTTATAGTTATGTCTTTTATTATATTTCTGTTTACAATATAACGCACAAAATTTTCATTTGTGGCCGGCTGCTTTTCCCGGCTGCAAAATTCATTGAATTGTAAAAGTAATATTTCTATAAATTCGTTTCTTGTTGTTTCCATTGTCGGGCCAGTGTTCGCATTTTGCCAATTACCAAAGCACGACAGCCGCCGCAAGTTTCTTTTTGTTGATCATATTTTGGTGCTATGTATTTATTGTATACTTCAAACAAATATGTTTGATGTTTTGAAGGGCAGAAAGGCAAAAACTTTTCAATGTGTTCAATTACTTCAATAATATCTTTGAATATTTCCGGCGGTATTCTGTGATTTATAGCCATTTTATAAAGTTGTTAAAGTGTTTAAAGTGCTGTCATTATCTTGCAAATCTTGTAGGTTGTTCAAATCCTGGACAACTTGCAGCCTGTCAATACGTGCGTTTATTGCGTTTGTTTTGTCCTGTGAAGCCTGAAGAAATTGCTGAAAAGTTGTATTAATTCCGCTTATCTGTCCGCCTTGTGGCGCTGTTAATACTTCGCCCAATATTCCGCCATCTGCAAAAGACTTGCCGCCGCCGGCCCTGTTCAGGGCTGATAGAATAGGCTTAAACATTTTGGTGCTTTTTCTATTAATTACAGCTTCTCCACCTTCCAATTCGCCAAAGGCTGTCTGTATTCCGCCGGCACTGTGTGCCGGGCCTTGTAAGATTCCGCCTTTTGCAAATTTCTGACTTGCAATAGTGGCAATTTGTACGGCTGTTGCTACGGCTGTGGCTGCCGCTGCTATAAATGAAGCCGGCGGCGGAAGTGTGAAGGCGTTCGCAATACCCAGGGCGGCGGCAATAATTGCCTGTGTTATTGCGATCGCTTTCTGTGTTTCGGCTTGTTTCTTCCGGGCTTTTTCCCTGTTTTCTGTTTCCTTTTTAAGTGCTTCTTCTTCTTGCTGAACTTGCTGAAGTAAAAACTTCTTTTGTAATCCGGTTGCGCTTTGAAGGTCTTCGTTAAGCTTTGTAATATTTTCCTTTCTGTTGTTTATTGCCTGTTCAAACCTTTCATTTTCCGCCTGAAAAGCCAGCGCTGAAATGTCGGCAATTGCTTGTATTGTGACATTTACGGCGTTTATTATTGCCGCCGTTGTTTGTTTTCTTACTTCAGCCTTCTTTTCTTCCTGTTCTTTTGCTTTGGCAAGGCTTTTTTCATCTGCCGCCGTTTGTACAGCGTCTATTTTTTCAAGTTCCGCTTCCGTTTCAGCAATTTCAGAATCAAAAGCCGCCTGTTCTGCCGCTGCCTGGGTTTCCGCTGCTGTCTTTTTTATTGCTGCAATTTCTTCTTCATGCTGTTGCAACTGTGTTTCTTTTATTTCGTTGCTTTTTTCTTGTAAAGCTTCAATTTGAAATTCTGTTTCAGCTTCAATTTCAATCCTTTGTTCCTGGCTAAATTTCCCCAATTCCAAACGCTTTGCAAGTGCTTGTTTTTCGTTTTCAATCAGCTTATCAATTTCTTTCTGTTGCTCTGTTTGTTCCTGTTCAAAATCAAGCTGTTTCTGTGCTAAAAGCTTTTTGTTTTTGTCGGCTATTGCATCAACTTCAAGCTGTGCAAGTTGTGTATTTAGCTTTAAAATTAAACTTTCTCGGCCTTTGGCGTTCTGTTCCAGGCTTTTTTGTAGATCATCTTGCGCCTTTTGAAGGTCTTTAATTCTTTGCTTTTCTTCATCTGCCGCCTTTTTCTTTGCTTCTTTTGAAGCTTCAATGTTTTTTAGCCTTCTTTCTTCAGCAACCGCTTCTTCATCATTCCGCTTTTTAAAAGCTGCCTGTTCTTCCCGGACAGCTTGCGCCCCATCTTTAAAGGCCTGTGAAAGTGTTTTTTCAGCAATTACATTTTCTTTAAGTCTTTTGTTTACATTATCTAAAGCTTTTATTAAGTCTATGTCAAGCGGAGCAATAATTCTTTTGGCCTGAATTATTGCCTTTTCAGTAGATAGCCCTATTTCTATAATAGTTTTTTTAAACCGGGCGCCAAATTCTGAAGCCGCCGCTGTAATTCCGCCAAATATAGCCGGAAATTCAGTGAATAAAGTTTTTAAGCCGCCAAATATAGCGCCTGTAATTCCGCCGCTTTCAGATAGTGAATTAAAGCCGCCTACAAGCTTAGAAACCACAAAAGAAACATTATCAATGACCTTTGCAATTCCACTACCGAAAGTAGTTAAAAAGGCTGTTCCGCTTTTCTTCAGGCTGTTTTGAAGTCCGGCACCGGCTTTTTTTAGCTTACCAAAAACGCCTTCTGTTTCTTCGCTGTTTTCAACTATTTCTTTCAAGCCGTCCGCCATTCTTCGCAGCCCATTAATGGCGCCCATGATGATAGAACGCCCAACAAAAGCACGCATTAATTGGCCGCCTAATTTCCGGGTTGCACGCCCATACAAACCAACTGAGCGCCGGCCATCGCCAACAGCTTCTTCAAGTTTTTTCAGGCTTTTAGTAGTTCTTTTTAGGCTTCTTCTAATCCGGGCGCCTTCGCCAATCATGCTGTTGCGCTGTGCCGGGCTTAATTGAATATATTGCTTTTTAAGTGCTGCCACTTTAATACGCATATCTTCAATACTGCCTTTACTTATTTCAGTTTGTTTTGTTCCTGTTCTTAGTTCCTTTCTAAAGGCTTTTATTGCGTCGTTATTTTTAGCGTATTCTTTTGTAAGTTTTAAAATAGAATTTTTTTGCTTTTCAAAGGCTTCTGTCCCGGCCCTGGGCGCATCCTGAAGAACCTTTTTTAATTTCTTGTTTCTGTTTATTAGTTCCTGAATGCTTTTGCTGTCGCTTTCTTTAATGTTTTCAAGGTCTTTAAATTCAGCGCCGGCAACTTTTACGGCTTTTGTGACTTCTTTATATTCCGATCCTAATTTTTTAACTATCTTATTGCCATTATCAAAGGTTTTGAAGCTTTTTGAAATGGCGCCGCCGGTTGTTTGTGCTGTTGTGCCAAACTTTTTTAATTGCCTTTCTGCCGTTCCTGAAGCGTTGTAAATTTCTGCCAGGGTTCCAGCTACCAAAATTAATTGAGTATTCAAAAGGCCCATTAATTTAGTAACTTTTATTATATCTTTTTGGCCTTTAATTTCTATTTTAAAGCCAACTATTTTTTCAGCCATTTTTATGATGTTAATAAGGAAACAACCGCCTTAAGTAGGTTATTTTCTATGTTGTTAATATTATCTATTCCGGGTGTTTTGTCTAAATAAAATACAAATTTTGTAGGGCTGTCTTTTAAAGGATTGAAGCCGCTTAACTGTTGTACTATGTATTTTTGTGCATCAATATAGGCTTTTTCTCTAAATGAAAAATTAATAAAATCCAAAGAATTGAATTTCACATAATTGTTTCTAATTTCGCCGCTGTCGTTCCGGGTCATTTGCGAAAGGTAAAAGCTTTGTAAAAGGCCGGGGCTTTCAATGCTGTTTATTGTCTGCGTGTCAAATCCAATGTTTGGGTCTAATCCGCTGCTGTCGTTATAATTTACCATAAACGCGGCCGGAAGTGCTGCCGGGCTTCCCAGGTATTCGAAAAGTTCTATTGTTCCGTCATTTTCCGCCCAACTTCCGCCGGTTCTTTGTCCGGCAAAATACAAAATTCTAGGGCTTATATCTTCGGCCGTTGGGCCTGTTGTCGCTGTTGGGTCTAAAATATAATTTTGTGGATATATGAGCGGAAATTGTGGAACTGTGTTTGTATTTGGATATTTTGCCAGGTGATCAGAAACATGAATTGTTTTAGCGAAAAAAGGTACTTCAATTTTTTCTGTTTTTGAAAGGTCGGCGCCTGTTAAAATTTCATAATTTGCCTGATATATTTTTAAAGGGTTTGAACCTTCAACAAATTCAATAGTACTTTCAAAAGAATCTGCTTTATATTGAAAATTATAAACACCAGGCAAAGCCGGAAATTCAAAGCCGCCTTCTTTTTTATAGTCAATTATTTGGCTGTAATCCTTTTGAATAGATGTTTTATAAAAGCCTTCTGTTTTTTGGTCAACTGTTGCCGGGTATCTTGCCGTTTGTCTGTATGTGTCTTTGGGTTCTATTGTTACAACTTTTGAAAATTCGTCTGTTTCAAAGTCTAAATTGAACATAGTTTTCAGGCCTTTGAGCATATCTAAAAAAGACCAATCCTGAAGTAAATATTTAAAGTCTATATCAAAACCGGCTTCAGGTACAGCTTCGCCAATAAAAGAAGCGCTTCCGGCTATTATTTGAACGTTTAAACCGGACAAATTCCAGGTTAAAACATCGCCGGCCGCCGCATAAAGAACGCCTGAAGCTGTGAGTTTTTCGCCGGCCGCCGGATGAAAAGCCGGAACGCCGCCAGCATCAAAAGCAAAGCCAACATTTGGAACAACAGAAGACCCATTTTGAAACAAATAAATAATAAAAAAATAAGGCGCCGGCGGAATGATTCCGCTAAACTCTAATTCAATACTACATTCATAATAACCCGATAAGGGTGCGGTGTATTCGTGCGTTGTTATATTGTCGTATGCTGTTGGGTTTTGTGGTGCTGCTGTGTCTATTGTGTCAAAAGGCATATTCACCAAACCTACAACAGAATAAGGCACAGACAAAGAAACAAAGGTATTTAAAAATTTATCATTGTAGCCCCTGGGCATTTTTTCAGGAAGCGGCAAAGGTAAAACAAGCTTAGAAAACAAATCTGTTGCAAAAAAAACGCTGTTTATTGTATAACCTATATTTTGAAAGGCCTGAACAATTAAAGGCTTTATAAAAAGCGCCGGTGTGCTTTCATATATTGAAGGCTGATATTGAATATTTGGCGCCGTTCCTGTGCTATTTGTCCATTCTTTGAATTTAATAAGCAAAAAAGCAAATTCCTGGGTTGAAGGGCTTGAAACAAAACCGGCTAAAATGTTAGTAGAATTAAAAGTTTTCACCAGGTCGGTAAGATCAGAAAGTAAAGTATTACCAAGCAAAACAAACCATGAAGAATTATTTGAAATTAAGTTCAATTCAAAATTTTCTTCTATTGCTTCATAACCAATTGAAAAAGTTTTGCCTTTCTTTATTTGTGCCGTACCTGAAAAGCTGGGCGCTCCATCTACTTCAATTCTAAAAGCCCTGTATATTTTAGACCTTCCTAAAATATTTATATTGTTTTTTGTTGCCGGCACTTTTACAGAAACCCTTGAAAAATCGCCCTGGGTTTGTCCTTCAATGCTGTTAATTCTTTTTGTAATATTCAGCGGCAAAGCTTCGGCCTTGTATAGGTCTATTTCTGTATTATCAATAAAAAGCTTTGTGTATTTATTCATAACTTTTATAAATAGTTTACTGTTTTTATGATTGTGTTGTATATCCAGGCGGCACAATTCCGGCGGCCTTCATTAGTCAAAAGAATTTCTTTACATTCTTTTTCTTTGTCCATGAAAAAGCATTCAAATAAGACAGCCGGGCAGCTTGTTTTTGTTATTATTGTAAAATTTTTCTTCTTTATTCCGCGCCATCTGTAAGAAGGAAAAACTTTTTTATATTCTGCCTGGGCCGTTTCAGCTATTAAATGACTTGTACGGCTGGCATTTTCAGCAATAAAAATTTCTGATCCTGTGCCGCCGCCGGCGTTCGCATGAATAGAAACATAAAAAGCGTTTTTAATTTCATTTGCACGCCGCACCCTTTCAGATAAAGAAATATCTTCTGTTTCCGGGTTTATATCAATATAATTTATTTTTGCCGCTGTAAGTCTTTCTATAAGCCGCCCCTTTATGGCCCGGTTGAATTCGCCTTCAAAAAGCTGCGAGCCGTCCGCAAATACAGGGCTTCTTTTCCCTGGCGTATTATACACCCCATTGACAACAGAACCGTGGCCACTTCCCAAAATTACAGTCTTTAAAGCCATTGTTTAAATCCTTTGAATTATCAAATCATTTGCAAGTTTTACAACTATTTCAAAGCGTATTTTCCCAGCTTGTGAAAAAGTTTTTTGTTCTTTGTTTTGTATAATTACCGGCACAAAATCGCCTTCTATTTCTGCGTAAACCTTCGGCGAAGTCAGCAATTCAGAAAGCCAGGCCGCCTTTTCATTTGTTAAAAATCTGCTTTTTACCTTGTATGAATTCGAAGCTGTGCTTTTAGTTTTGAAGCTGCCGCTATCTGTTGTCAGGTCAGGGCCGGAAGTTCCGGCGGCATAATTTAAAGCCTTTTCTGCTGCTGTGCTTTCTGCTTTTATACTTAATTGCTTTTCACTATTGAAGGTGTAAGAATCTAAGCCGCCTAACATATTAATAAAATGAAGCCGCAAATCCCGAAGGCCGCAACAGCCGTTTTTTATTTTAAAAATTGCAACTTCTGTTTCTTCTGTATAAACCCAGGTAGGGCCAACAAGAACCATTTCACCAAAGGAAACGGCGTAATATTTAATTAATGGGTCGGCGAAGTTTGGCGCACCCTGAACGTAAGTTTTACCGGCAAGATGATCAAAGCCAACGTTCAAAGAAATCTGCTTAAATCCTGTTGTTAAAAAAGTTTGTGCCAGTGCATCATATAAGGTAACAAAAGCAGAATCGAAAAGCTGAACACGTAAACCGGCATAAGGTAAAACAGAATCTTTTTGAATGAAAGATAAATAAAGATTTTCGTCTTTGAATGTCGGCAACAAAGAAAGGCTTTGTTTTGTTAAAAATTTTGTTTTTGTATAGGGTGCAACGTTGCCGACATAGTCATATAAAAATTTAATTTCCTGGTGTTTTCTGCTTGCCGAAAAAATACTATAAGTTGCTGAAGTATCTGAAACAGCCGGCACAGCTTCCAAAATTCCAGCCGCTGAAATTCTTTCGTAAGTTATTTCAATATGATATTCAGCGTATATGTCTGTATTATCAATCACAAAATTATTTTGTACTAAAGATTTAGGCGCCCCGGTGTCCGGGCCTAAAGAATCCTGAACATATTTTTGTATGTCTATATTAAAATAATAATCAATATCCGGCGGCGAAAGGCCCACTGAATTAAAAAAGCTTTTATATTTTATAGTGCCTATTAAAGTACTATTTTTATATATTGCGACAACGGCATTTTCAACCGGTGTTGCTGCTGGCTGTGTAACATAGGCCATAAATTTAACGGGCCGGTAAGCCGGCAAAACCACAAAAGGCGGAAAAAGTGCAATAGGCATAATTAATAAATTTTATTATATTCAATATTCCAGGCAGAAACAAAGTCTTTATCTTTGTGTTCAGAGCTGAAACATTTTGAAGTAATTGCTGCAAAGTCGTTTTGTTTTTCTGTGTCTGCTGTTGTGAATTCTTCTAATCTTTCGGCCGGAATTGTAGCGACAAAATAGCTTGCTGTTTGTGCTGAAACAGAAATAATTGAATCATTTGCGCCGGCTTCTTTGTAGTTTTCATTTACAGTTTTTGCTGCTGCCTGGGCCTGTTTTTTTGTTAGTTGTTGAAGTATCATTTTTTCTTTATGTTTAGGCTTTCAATAAGCATTTTTTGTATTGCCTGTTGAAAGAAGTTTTCAATTATTTGTTCAATTTTCCTTTCATTTGCCCTTAAAACGTTATCAATAAAGCCGGTTTTTCTTGTCAATGGGTAGCCTTTTCTTTTCTGTTTTGTGGCTATTGCAAAAGCTATACCTTTTGCTTTCTTTTTTGAGGCCCCAAATTTAAGCTGTGCAAACCTTATAAGCCCCTGAATGTATTTAGATGTTCCGCCCCTGTAAGGCGGCACCGGTGTAAAGGGAATCCTGGCCGGCTTTATGCCATTATTTAAAGATAAACCATAAGAAAGCATTAAAAATTTTATAGTTGTTCTTTCTGTCTGTTGTTCAATCTTTGCTTCAAAGCTTTTTGCAAGTGCGCCTGTTAATTTGTGGCCTTGCCTGGCTAATTCTTCAACCAGGTTTTCAAAAATAAACTTTGCTAATATTTCAGAAAGTTCTTTAATATGTAAATTTTGTTGTTCCACTGCTAAAAATTAAACAAAGTTTAAATTATTTTCAAGGTCTTCGGTTTCTATTTCTTCAGGTAAGGCTGAAAGATCAATTTTATTTTCTTCCTGGGTGCATGGTGCAACGTGCGACAAAACAAAAGCAACTTGAAAAGTAATTAAATTATTATTAAACAAATTCGCTTTTGGTTCGTACCTGGGTTGTGTTCTTATGAATCCGATATTATAATATTCTAAAACCTGGGCTAAATTACAAACAAAATCTTCAGCTATTTGCTTCAGGTCCGCCCATTGTTCAATAAGTGTCTTTGTTATTTGGCTGCCGCTGTTGTCGTATGCTTGCAGATCGTCAAAATATAAATTTATTGAAATATCTTGTTTGAAGCTTAGATAATTTTCTTCTTGTGTCGGTTCGAAATAATCCGGAATATCAAAATGAAGGGCCGGAAATTGTCGGCCTGTGCTGTTTCCTGGGTCGAAATTATTATCTATATTTTTGTTAATGTCAGAACGCCAACCAAAATGATAAAATTTTAAGCGGCTGTCTGCCTGTGTCATTAGGTTAAAAATATTTGATATTTGTATTATTGTGGTGTTCATTTTTCTTTTGTTGTTTGTAGCTTTGAAAGTGCATTTTCGGCAGAAAGGAATAAAAAAGCCTGGTAAAGGTCTGCTTCTTCCGCTGCTTGTATGCTTGTTTTTCCTGTAATGTCAAAAATTTTGCTTTCTGCTAGTCGCTTAATAATCAAATACCAGCCATATGTTTTTTCAATTGCTTTTGCTGTTTTTGTTGTACTTGTTGACGCAGAGAATAAATCAGCAAATTGCTGTGTAATTCTTTGTTTAGTCGAAGCAAAAAAAAAGATACGTTTATTATTTTATCCATGCTTAATTTTTTAAATATCTTCTTCCTTGTTTCGTGCCTTGTTTTGTTATAGCTGTATTTTTCGCCCGGCGGCCGGCATAATACCGCCACAACATCAAGCATAGAAAGCCAGGCCCCGTTTTCGACTTCCTGAAAGTTTTCTTGAAATTGGGCAGCTTCGGCAAATTCTGAAACAGTTGACCCTTCCATGTGCTGCGCTGGTAAAATGTACTGTTTGCCGTTAATTTCAAAGCCTGTAAAATTTTCATCTGCGTTCATTTCTGAAAGGTCTATTTCAATAGTCCAAAAAGCCTTTTGAAGCTGCTGTAAATTCATGCTTTCTTCAATCTGTACTTTGTCCAGGTTAACCCAAAAGCCAACAGATAAAGCCATAAATTCAAAACATTTCAGCCGGTCTTTCTTTTTTAATTTCTTCCAGGCCTTTTCAAGGTCTTCAGTTTCATAAAGGTTTTTTAAAACTTCCGGCGTTTTTGGTGCTACATTTGAAAGGTAGTTCAAAAACTTTTCAAATGTTACTTGCTGCCAGCTTTCAGGCGTTTTGTATTGCTTGCTGTTTAATTCAAAACTTATCATTTCAATTCCTCTTTAAGTTGTTGAAGCTGTGTTTTTGAATTGTCAGCAATTAAATTTTTATTAGGCTTTTCTATTGCCTTTTTTATTTTACTTTCATGAATCCAAAGCTTTTCAGAAATTTGTTCAATTGTTAAGCCTTCATAATAAAGGGCTAAAACTTCAGCCTGTCTTTGTTTGTTCAAATACTTGTTTTCTTTTTGCTGCTTTTTTTGCTGCTGTGTTGCTTCTTTTAATTTAGGTACAACTTCCGCCGGCCTTTTATAAGGGTTTATTTTCGGCGGTGTGTTATCTGCTTTTGTCCTGGGCTTTCTATATCCTAACCGGTACAAAATTCTGTTTTGTATGTTCAGATAATTTTTATAGTCTTTCATTTCAAAAGCTGAACCTTTAAAATTTTCAATCTGTTTTTCAATCCAAGCCACAACTTCAAGCTGTTTTTCAATTAAGTTCATTTTGTTTTTTTTGTTTATAGTGTAATATAAGGGTTTGAACCTTCAATTAAATATTCAAAAATTGGATAGCATAAAACATCTATCTTATCATCATGCTTTGCGTTAGGAAATCCTTCCGCCTGTTGTATAAAAGAATCAATCCAAGCGCCTTTTATAAGTTTAACTCGGCCCGATCTCAAAAAAGGTTCTATACTTTCAACACGGTTAAATTTTCCAAGCCTTACAAAATTGTTGTTTATTCCGGTACAATTCCAGCCGGATTTTAAAAGCAAATCTTCAAAAGCATAACCTGAAGCTTTCAATTCAATTTGAATTAAGCTTTCATTTGTTAGGCCGTTAAGCCGGGCAAAGCCCGAAAAGAAGGCTATAAAATCAGAAAGCTTTTTTCTTACGCCGGTTATATTGCGAATATACAAAACTTTTGCCGCTTTGTCAAAATAGCAAAAGCACATGGCTGTTTCGTCATTCTGCTTTTTTTCTGTCCAGGCCCCATCGATAAAACATGACCAGGTAACATAATTTATATTAAAAGGAAGCCTGTTTTCTTCTATTATTTCAAACCATTCACCCTTGATCATGTCGCCGCCTTTGGCCGCCGGGCGCTGTTGATATAGCCCGGCAAACGTTCGCGGCTGCTTCTGTTTAATTTCTTCTAATCTTTGTCGGCTGTGTAATTGTGGAAAAAGTGCCTGACCTATTTCGCGCGGATCGTCTTTGTTGCCGTTGTCTTCTTTCAGGGCCGGAAGCTTTAAAACCTTCCATTTGCCGCCGGTTTCTGTTGTACCATCTCTAAGGATTAGGCGGCCGGCAAGATCATCTTCATGTCTTCGGGTTATAGTAAAAGCAACCTTAGAATTATTATGAAGCCGGGCTTCTAATTCGTCTGTATACCAATCAAATACTTTGTTTCTGTAAGTTTGGCTGTTGGCTTCAGCTACATTTTTTATTACATCATCCATAAAAGCCAGGCCGGCCGGATTGCCAGCAATTCCACCTTCAACACCAACAGACTTTAAAAAGCCCCGGCCGCCTACAATTTCAAATTCTTCAGAATTTTTAATATAGCTTTCTTTACTTGCTGTTACAACGTTTTTTTCATTTAGTTTTGTTTTTGGGAAAATTCTTTTATACTTTTCTGACTGTATAACCCGTTGTATTTTTCTGTTTTGCTTCTTTGCCTGGGTGCTGTTATACATTACTAAAAGGCACTGATAATTTATATTTTGGCCGAAAGCCCAAGCCGGCAAATATTCCGTTAACATCGTACTTTTTTGATGTTGCGGCGGCATAAAAAGCATTAAAAAAGGGTGCTTATCTGTTAAAATCCAATCCTGAAGAACGCTGCAAACATATTCATGGTGCCAACTAAAAGAAAATTCAGGCGGAGAAAGGTAACAAAGGAAGGTAAAAAAACAATTTCTTGCTTTTCTCTTTTCCCTTTCGTGTAAAAGTTCTAAATATTGTCTTTTATTTATTTTTACGCTTTTCAAACTGTTCAATTTGTGCCTGTATTTCTGCGTCTGTCAGTGTTTCTTTGTCAATTTTTAAATGCGTTTCTTGTTTATCTTTGTAGCTGTGGTTGTTCTTCAGGTCAAATATAGCCCCGGCGGCGCTGTAATTGCCTGAAAGAAGGCCTTCAAGTTTACTTTGTTGTATTTGTAGCCTTGCTTTTTTTATAGCGTCCAAATATGGCTTTTTATTCTTATCTGTATAACCTTCATAATTCAGCAAACTTTGACGGCTTGTAAAGTCCAGCGCTATACAAAGACCTTCAATAGTCAAAGGCCTTTTTTCTGCTTTTTGGTTATCAAAATAAGCTTGAATTTTTGCCTGAAATTCTTCTATTGTTTCAATTTTCTTTTTGCCTGACATAATTATTTTTTACTTTCTTGGTGTGCCTGAATACAAAGCTGAATAAATTTAGAAATTTCTATACCTATTTTAATGCTTTGAATTACGATCTGTTCAGACGTTTCAGAACTAAGACCTTCAACTTTTGAAGTTACGTCTTGAATAATTGCCTGTGTATATTCTTCACTATCTTTGAATTTTAGCCATTCGGCCGGAATATCTTTAAGGCCTTTAATAATTCCAGGTAATTTTATTGCATTATCCCAAAGTGCTAAAGCTTCGCCAAAGGTGAATTTTTTGTCTTCAAGGTCTTTTGCTATTTCAACACCCAATTCAACAGCCCAATTTAAAGTATTTTGAAGGCTGTTTGTTTCTTTTTTTCCTTTTTTCATCTTGTTTTATTTGTTTAGATTTTATTAAATATACAATTTTTTACTGTGTTATACTATTTTAACCGGTTCCAACCGGTTGCAACCGGTTGGTTTTTTTTAGTCTTCATCCTGAAAAGTATTATTAAAACGGCTTTGTATAATTTCATTTTCTGTCTGCTTGTCCTGAATTTTGCAGAATGTTAAAAGGCCGTGCATTTTCTTATGAAAGTCTTTTATTACATTTTCAAGTAAAAAAATTCTTTCTTTTTGGTGTGCGTTTTCTTTAATTAATTGCTTTATTTTTTCGCTTTTGTTCATTTCTTTTTTTTATAAAATTAATTAAATTTTTATAGCCCGGGCCTTGTTTTTCAACTTCTTTGATTATCTTTTTATTATCGTTAATTATGTTTTTTTGGTCTTTATTTATTTCTATCAATTCAAGTTTTCTTTTTTGTTCTTTGTTTGCCCTGGCTTTTGAAGTTCTAAGATCAAGCCGGGTTTGTTTCAGCTTCAAAGAAAGGCTTTTGTTTTTTTCCTGTTGTTTTTTCAATCTATGCTGAAGCTGTCGCAAAGGTAAAAGCTTATTGCATTCTTTCATTTTGTTGTGTTTTGTTCATTTAATTAAATCTTTTCAGGTTGTATTTTTTAATTACTGCCTTTAATTTGTCAGCGTAGCACGTTCCTTTATAGCATGAAGTAGCGTAAACTGTGCCGCCGTTTTCAACGTGTTTTTTTGATTGCTCAATAGTCAGGCCGCCGCATAAAGCCCGAAGCCATTTTTCAAGGCTTGGCTTTCCTTTTATTCTTTTGCTGTATTTTAAAAGCAAATAGCTGTGTGATCTCAGACAGTGCCACTTTGAAATATAGATTGAAAAGCGGTCTTTATCGCTATCATCCTTAGCAATTACAAAAGATTTTGTGAATTTTCGGTTCTTTCTGTGCTTGTGTCCAAATAAATTATTTGAAGCGGCAAGCTTTGAAAGGCCAAAATTACTTTCAATTATTGCTTGTGCTATTACCAGGGCCGCCGGAATATCTTTAAACTTTTTCAAATTATATTCTTTCTGCGCTTCTTTGCCGATCCACTCAACAAATGTTTGAATGTGAATTTTCTTCCAAGCTTTGAACCTGGCTTTCAAAATTGGGCAGTTGTTTAATTCTTTTATTATGTGCTGCCCTTTCCATTCTGAAGAAGTAAGCCAAAGCCGGTTTTGTGGCAAAGCAAGCAAATTATATTTTGTGCTTCCGGGTTTTGTGGTGTGCCTTCCTGGGTAAATTTCTGTTGTATCTTTCTTTTCTTGTATTTCTTTTTTTGGTGCTGTGTTTTTTGCTTCTATTTTTTGCGGAAGATCGTAAGCATCAAATTTTTGTTTGAAGCTACTGAAGCCGTAATAAATTAAAGTAATACTGATAATATACATTAAAATTTTCAATGTTGTGTTAATTAGCTTAATCATTTTGTTTTGTTTTTGTTGTGTTAAGAATATTTTAATATTGTTTGCAATCGTTTATTTTTTGAACCTTCTGAAATGTCTTTTTGCAATTGCTGCACCTTAATTTTGTTGTAAAATTACAAGTGCCTTTGTTTATTATTTCTCTTAGAAATTTTTCACAAATTGGACATTTGGGCCGCTTCTGTTTATTCTTCATTTTGTTTTTTATAGTTGTTTATATCAAAAATTACAGAATCAAAATACAAAAATAATCCTGTTTTTGTTTTAAAAATCATTCTTTCTTTTTCTTGCCGGACAAAAACAAGCATTATTTCCGGACCAATAAAAACCGGCGCTTTGTCTTCAGGGCTTCCGGGCCTGTGCTTTTTTGCTGTTCTTATTTGCTTTGTGCTTATTTTTTGGCCTTCAATCATCTTTTAAAATAGTTTTATTTGTCTGTTTTCGTAGTTAGTCACTAGTATTTCAGTTCTTCTGTTCTTCAGGTTCTGTCTTTCTCCTATTATATGAACATTCAAATTTCTTTCTTTTGCTTGCTGAAGTATGAAGGGGTGGTTAAATTCAGAATAGGCAAATTTACAGCCCGTTTTTTCAAGTGCTTCAAATAATTCAAAAGAATCTGATTCTTTCCAAGTGTCAGAGTTTGAATAAGTGTCAACAGTTTGAATATAGGGCGGGTCTGAATATATGAAAGTATATTTTCTTTCATTTGATTTTTTACCGAAATCAATATCAGTAAAAGAAATTTGATTAAAAAATTTTTTAAATTCGCAATTATTAAATTTTACATTTGTTAAATCTTTAAAAGTTGATTCAATGTTTTTAAAAAAAATATCTTTTGGTGTATTCCTTGCTTTCATGTGCAAAGTATCCATTTTACCCATATAAGTAAAATTAGACAACAACAAAAACCTAAGCGCCTTTTTTATTGGTTCTGTTTCTTTGTTTGTTTTCCAATAATTCAATAAATCGCTATGTATAGGCATAAGATAAAAAGCCTTTTCGAGTTCTTCTTTTTGGTTCATTACAACTTGGAATAAATTAAATACGTCACTATCTAAGTCGTTAACAATATTATATTTTGCTTTTGGCTTATTAAAAAACATACCACCCGCACCAAAAAACGGCTCTATGTATATTTTGTGTTCGGGGAAAAACGCTTGTATTTGTTTAGCTAACTTTTTTTTGTTGCCTAATCTACGTAAGATCATAGTTAAAATAGTTTTATTTGTCTGTTTTCGTAGTTGGTCACTAGTATTTCAGTACGTCTATTTTTTAGGTTTTGGCGGCTGCCTAAAAAGTGAATATTTAAGCCCCGTTGTTTTGCTTGGTCTAAAATAAACGGGTTGTTAAATTCTGACATTGCCCAACGGCAACCCGTTTTTTGTAGGGCTTCAAATAGTTCTAAAGAGTCGGTTTTAGTAAAAGAATTACTATAATTATCGTTTGTATTAATGTAGGGCGGGTCGGCATAAATAAAGGTTTGGTTTGTTTCCGTTGGGTTTTTTCTATCGTCAAAACGTATAGAATTAATAAACTTTTTATAATTACAGTTGTTTAATTGTACGTTTTTTAATTTATCAAAAGTACTATTTAAATTATTTACAACTATGTTTTTATTTGTTCCACCACTTGCGCCAATTCTTAGCCCGTTGCCACTACCTAGAAAAGTAAAATTACTCAAAAACAAAAACCTTAAAGCCTTTTTTATTGGGTCGGTTTCTTTATTTGTTTTCCAATATTCTAATAAATCGCTATGTATAGGCATCATATAAAACGCCCTTTCAAGTTCGTCTTTTTGGTCCATTACAACTTGGAATAAATTAAATACGTCACTATCTAAGTCATTAACAATATTATATTTTGCTTTTGGCTTATTAAAAAACATACCACCCGCGCCAAAAAAAGGCTCTATGTATATTTTATGTTCAGGGAAAAACGCTTGTATTTGTTTAGCTAATTTCTTTTTGTTGCCTAATCTTCTTAATATCATTTCAAAATACTTTTTATTATTAAAAGCCTTGAATATTCATTAATCACAGCGGCTTTAAAATTTTTTGTTTCAATACCTTCTTTTAATTCTTTTAAAATGTTTCTGACTTGCATTTTTTCAGAAGCTTTCACTTCATTTTTTAACAGCTTTTTTTTGTATTCGTTCTTTGTTTTTTCCTTTGCCTGGCTATAAATTGAAAGTTTTTCGTTTTCTGTAAAGTCAATAATTTTTTCTTCAATCAATATTTTTGCCCAAAATGCCTTAATAAGCCCTTCTTTTATTTCGCCCTTGTCAATATACAGTTTTTTCATTTCGTTGTATTTTTGGCCTATTTCTGTGCGAATTGCGGCGTTTTTTGCTTCCTTGTTTACATCTTCAGCCCGGCTTTGTTCAATTTGCAACATATTTTCATACTTTGCCAAACATTTTTTTCTGAATTCAATATAAGCTTTTAAGACTTTGCCCAGTATTTGAACGGAAAATTTCCCGTAATAGGTTTCAATATTCAGCCCTTCAAACCTTCCGGCGGCTGCCATTTTGAAAGCTTCTTTCAATTCTTCCGGCGCCAATTGTGGAAACATTGAAATAACAAATTCAGCCGCCGCTTCAATTATCTGTTTATTTTGCCGGTTT
>Ga0098044_1000743_pt1 | contig 17045 bp, 13 predicted proteins | sample 10_taG_FD_75053 | JGI IMG/M metagenome (GOLD analysis project Ga0098044, IMG submission 75053) | Marine viral communities from the Subarctic Pacific Ocean - 10_ETSP_OMZ_AT15264 metaG | ecosystem: Environmental > Aquatic > Marine > Oceanic | place: Pacific Ocean | collected 2015-01-16 | reverse complement strand
ATATAAATAATTAAATTAAATCGCCGTTTATTTCTATTTCTAGTGTATCTGTTATATCGGTTCTATTAATACTAAATTGTATTTCAATTTTAATAGACTTGTCACTATCTCCGACCTCATATAAATTTAATATCTCAATTTCGATGTAAGGAGCATATGATTCAATTTGTCCTAAAATGATATTTTTATATTTATCTAGAACACTTGAGTCTATTGGTTCAAACAGCATCCGCTCAATTCCGACACCGAAACTATCATCCCAAATTCGTTCTCCGGGGTGAGTAAGAATTATGTTTTTTAAATTAAATTTTACTGCTTTTGCAATTTCATCTTCTCTATAGGAATCGAAACCAGTGTTTTTACCAGTTCTTTCCAGTGGAAATTTAGGACCTACGAACATATAAAATATCTCTCCCTTTACTAATCAAATAGTTTTCCAAACTGATTTTTGCAATCTTTTCCTTTTTTATCTTTTGGGTTGCCAGATTTTCCATTTATAATTCTTTTCCTATACCACCAAGGTATTTTGTCATCCAACTCAAGCAAATTATATGTCTGGGCCATAATCTTTTCAAATAATAAAGATAGATTGAAACTTGAATCTTCATTTTTTGGATCAAAATCATTTCTTTTATATATAGCTATGAATATTTTTCTTAATTGAGACTTACAATCATTAAAAATGTCTCCACGTTCATCTGTGCTTGGTTGGGCTGGTGGATCTCCATCTAACCATTCGATTAACCATCCAAGATCGGCGGGTCTTCTTTCGTTGTCGGGGTGGTCTTCTTCTCCGCTTGGATCCTTATATAGTCCCAAGGATGGGAAGAAATTGGCTACAGAATAACAAGCCATGAAAGAAGGTATTTTTCTTAAATTAAAGATCTTATCAAAAATAAGTCTAAATTTTGGATCCTCCGATAAAGCATCAATATAGCACTTTAAATTCTGATTCAGATTATTATCTGAATCCACCAAATCAATAAGTTTTACATCATGAATATCTTGCTCATAGTGTGTCATTGGAAAGCACCATTTTGTGTGATTCAGTCCGGTCCCTTCTATCGGATTCAAAAATAGTGTCTTTTCTTTTACAGAATGTTCAGTAAATATTCTTTCTAATTCTGGTTCCACTACTAAATTAAATGAATCGGGGGCGGGAATATAACAGAGTCTAACTCCAAATTTTATCCCAATGCTGCCTTCTATGGATGTTTTTTCAGTTTCCTTTTGATTTACTTTGAGGACGGCATCTCCAAAATAATCACTAATATTAAGATTAGGGTTAATGAGTTCTTTGTTGTCAGCCAAATAAGACTTAAATGATTGTATATTTACAATGTTTTTTAACTCCTCTGGTCTATCAACAATCCATGATGGCACGCCGATTGATCCAGATATCTTCGATTGTTTAGAACGATCAGCAAGGGGAACTTTTGGATTAGTAACTGGTGGAGAAGGCTGGGGTTTTGGATTTGGGTGTTCAACTATTCTTAAATATTTTTCTAAGTAAAAAGATCCACTCTTATTATCTCTAAAGAAATCCACTACTTTGTTCATTTCTTCTCCAGAAGTCGGCTCAAGTGGATGTAATTTCCCATCTGGTGAACAATCGTTAATATCTCCATATTCTTCAGAACTTAATTTTCTAGGTTCATTACCTTCACCAACCGGGACTTCAATATCATACAATCCTGCTCTACATGTTTTTCCGGCGGTCGATTTACTAGCACCAAGAAAATATTTATAAATATCATAAGCTTGAGGGCGGGGAGACATTTCTTTTTTAATAATCTCACCATAATAATTTATTTGATCCATAACTAACCTATTCAAAATAAGTTTACAGTCTTCTTTATATTTTTCAATGGTTACTATTTTTGAAGCAAGGCGGGCCTGTGAGAGTGTTAAAAAGAATGGAACACTGAGTTCTAATTCTCCGTCGCTATCTTCTATATCATCATTTAATTGGGAAACCCAATCTTTACTATTAGATGCAATTATATATATTCCAGCTATTATTTCAGATATTTGTATCGTATTAATACCTGCATTGTTGGCAGCTTCTTGGTCAGTATAAGAATTTAAACTCTGGATAAACTCATCTATGTTTGTAATATTTCCCGACACATATGATTTTATTGTAGTTAAACCATCAGACCAAGAAAAATCCTTAACATTTGCCAAAATATCAAGATTTGGAGAGTTATATTCTCTTTGAGATAATTTTAATTTTTCCAATATTTGTTCTGTTTTAATATCCGCCGTTATTTCTCCTAGTTTTATTTTTCTATCGTATGTTTCAATAACTTGTTCTAAAAACAAAAGCCAATATGTATATTTTTCATATGTTGAAGCCATCCAACTTCCTTGTTCTGATAGTGATTTTTCCATTTTGGCAACAATAAATTCAGTTATTAATTCATCATAGTTATCACCACTTAAACGCATGGCGGAAAAAATTGGCAAACCCAAGATAAATACTTCAGACAAGAAAACTCTAATAGAAGCTGTGATTATTCCTTCCAATGTTGCCAAAGTTGAAGGGGATGCAATCTTATTAAAAGGAACCTCAGTTACACAATCAGGTGATTTTGATAATTCTTCATTAAGTGGTATTTGATTTTGTCTTTCAGCTATAAATTTTTCAAGCTCTTCTAATCTTAAAAAACTACTTTGGGTGTCTTCGCTGCACCCATCAATATCAGGAATAATCATTCTTGACATTCTCATCCACCCGGAAGCTTCAACTGGATCTATATAAATATTTGGAACCTCAAAGGAACCACCGTATTTTTCAGGGTTTAAAAATTTAATTCTTGGGTTATTTGTCATACTTCTTCCAAGAACTCGTTCATCATCTGTGTATGTATATTCTGTTGATCCCGGCTTTGGGTCAACGTAAGTTAGATCATCCAATGTTATTATACCAGCATTTCCACCATGCTTGAACCCTTGAGGTATTCCACCGTTTTCAGTTTTTAAAAGAGAATCTCTAAATTTAGTAAACATTATATTATTAACATCTTCTATAATTTTATCAGCAAACTTCAAATCAACATTTACATTTGGAATATTTTCCCAATATTCATTTATAATATTTTTTAAAACATGGTTACTGTAAGTATTTTCTTTTTCAATAGCAACTAATGTGTCATTTGTTGGCTCGTATAAAGATAATATACTTGATTCCTCTTCGGATATTGGTCTTTCAATAATTATACCTCTTGATCCATCTCCAGAGAGAGTTTTAAAATCTGGTCCTCTTTGATGAAATCTATAATTGAAGTCATTATGGTTTATTACTTTAAATTGATCGTCTTCTGTAATGGTTATTGTATATTTTTCTTCAAGATATTGATCTGATGCATACCCAATAAAAACACCATCAGCATAAATATTATCTTTAAAGCCCCAATAAATCTCACCATTTTTATATTTATTATTTGATCCATTGAGATCAAGCATATATTCTCTCATATATCGTCCAATTGTATTTGGGTAAGGAGCTTCGGCATCGAATATCCCGATCCAAGCGAGAGCCTTAAAAATTAAATTTGTCCTTATTCTGCTGTGTTTTGCCATATTATATCCAACAACATCAGATAATAAAGTTAACATAATTCCAACCGAGTCGAACCCGAATGCGGCCTCAAAAATATTTTCCTCCATGGTATCATCTGAAAAAGATTTTTTAAGAGGAACAAAAATCGAAGAAGCTATACCGGCGGTGATGTCTTTAATATTCTCAGGTATTTTAATAAGAGACTGGTTATCTTTGCAATCAGGATCAGGAGGGGCTAATGCATTATTTATAGTATCTTTAAAAAAGTCCTCTGGACCTTTCGCCAGAGCCTCTGCTAAATCTGCAAGATCAGATTTTTTTCTATCCTTTTGTTTATCTACAAAATCCTTCGCCAGTGCTGGTCCAACGTATCCAGAATAAAACTCAGTTAATTGATCATCATATTCCTCTGCTTCAGCTTTTGTTAAACAAATACTGGAATCAAGAGGAAAGTCGGCAAGTGGACTTTCTAAATCGTCCATTATAGTATTGACTTGTTCAGGAGATAAAAGGCCACCGGCAGCTTGTAAAAACTGGCCCATTTGTTGTCCGGATCCAATAAACTGAGAATATTCTGGATGTACAGCAGAAACAGTTCTAGCTAAGTTATCTAAAAATGTTCCATCTTGCTCATCTGAAGGATAAACCATCGCTTTTTTAAAATCATTTTCAGATCCCAACACTGACATAGTGTCTAATAACTCCCTAGCAGAAGCGGGGCTTGCTTGAGGTACTCCCGTTGCATTAAATAAATTCATTGCAGCATTATCTTTTTTCTCCGGGGCTGCCTCTTTGCAAACCAGTTCATCAATAATTCCCGATAAACCTGCGTCTTCACCCGAAAGAAGATTTAAAGAAACTTTTTTTGCGGCCTCAACGGATCTACATGCGGAAGCCTCAAGTATTGAAGCTTGTTTAACCAAAAGTGCCGTCAATAATGATCCCACTGATTTTTTAAACGCATAGGAAAATGCATCTCCGAGGCCAGCAAAAGGGTTCCACCTTTGAGGCCACTGTTGTACTTCCGGTAGTGCCATTCTTGTTTTTCCGGGACCACAAGGATCCAATGTTAACGAACTTAAAAAACTATCAATAGGTGGATATATCAAAGAATCTCTTGGGCAATCAAAAGAAGTTAAAAAAGATCCAATGATTTTAGCTCCGGGCAATTTATTTATAGCATTCATTAGTTCCATTACATCAGCACTTTTCATTATTTGATCGATATATGCTTGAGTCACTGCTTTTTGAACATTTCCAAGTGCCCTTCCCAAAGTTCCTTGTTTAACTTTATCTCCCTCTCTTAAAGAAACAAGTCTTGTTTGATCTTTTTGATCTTGTATTGCCTTCTGTTGATCCTCTGGTGTGAGATTATTCCAGTTAAGTTCGGCAAAGTTTGCTTTATTTTCTTTTTTGTCCAAATCAGTTGCAGAGGTTTCTAGCTTTTTCTCATCATCAGCAATTTTAACTTTTAACTCAGCTATTTCTTTCTCAACTTCTTTCTTTATATTTTTCTCGGCAAGCTCCAAAGAATAGTGTACATTTCCAGAACCGAGAAAGCCGCTCTGGGACGACAACACAAATCCATCTTTCTTCGCATCTGATTTTGCTTGTGCGAGTGCATCTTGTTTTATTTTTATCACAGATGTTATATGATCTTTTTCGGCGGGGAGATCAACCAGTTGCTCTTCGTATATTTCAATGGCTCTTTTTTTTCCTTCTATTTTTTCATCTATACTTTCTATTGTTCTACGGTAAGATTGCATTTGGTTAGCATCAGCTTCATTTGGGACGAGAGCACCTCCAAAAGACATCATTGGGGCTGTTGAGATTAGATGTTCTAATTTTCTTTCTGTTTCTGCTTTTTCAGCTTCATCTTCCAAAATGCCTTGCCAAACGTCTTGTTTTAGTTGGGTCATTTCGCGAGTTTTATTATCATTCTGAGTAAGCCTTGTTTTTTCTTCTTCAAGTTGTTGGGTAATCTTTTTTATTTTATCTTGATGTTGTTTTACTGAGTCTGACCCCATGCTTTTCAGAGCTTGTGTTTCTATATAAGTCTGTTTAGATATTTCTTCTATTCGTGCTGTATTTTTAGTAATTCGGGCTTGAAGATCTTTTTTTGTAACTTCTAAATCTTCCATAGAAGATACTTTTTTTGTTATATTATCCATTACAGTCGCGTCAACGGCGGCCCCAAGATCCCCAGATTCCCATCCTGCGTCCCATGGCGCAGGCATATCTTTAAAACTTTTTTCAACTTCTTTTTTAATTTCTTGCTGTTTATCATATGGCAAAGATTCAATAATAAGTTCTAGCCCAGCAGAACTAACCGAACCAAGAGTGGATTTTATTATTTCTTTATAACCATCTTCGACAGTCATTTCTGCCAACAAACATTTAATGGCTTTCATTGTTATTTGTTTCCAATTACAAGGATTAAGCTTAGACAATACACTTTCTAACTCTTGATCAGTTGTTTCACCGCCCGTTGAGTTTTCCTTAGTTTTTTTCATCTCATCATATAGTCCAGATTTTTGATCCAGTTTCTTTTTTCTTTTCTTTGCTTCTATTTTTTCCGCTTTTTTGGTTTTCTTTTTTCCGTCAAAAATGGGTGGATCCGTTTTATATAGATTTTTCATAATCTTGCAATTATTTTTATTCATCTGATATTGAAAGGCTTCAAAGAAACTCAAAGATTCATTCAATATTAAATCATCAAGTGTTCCCAAATTTTCTGCCAAACAATTTATAGCACTCTTATCTGAAAACATAGTAGAAGTACCGTAATTTACTGTTATTTTGGGCCATGTATTATCTAAAATAAAGTCAAGCCAAGGGGGTGTTTCTCTAGCATTTATTTGTCTATTAATAGAAGCATAATTTGCTATATAACCCATTGCTGTTTGTTCGTGAAAAGCAAAAGATCTGAGGTTGCCAACGTCCATCCCGAGCATTAAAGGCTCTGGTTCTGCTGGTAGTTTTAATGTTTTCCAATTACAACTTTTTGGTTTTATTTTTATTGTATCAGTTAATTTAAATGGTCTAGAGGGATCAGATTTATCAAAAAATATTTCAATCTCACCAACATCATTTTCCAAACCTGCGGCTCCTCTCATCATTGCCATAATACCTCCTCCGGGATATCCATAGCCCTTACTCTCTATAAAGGAAGCTAAACGATTTTCAAAATCTAAAACTTTATCGACATATGTTTTTATATAAAAAGAGACCTCCTCGGTGGCTTGGGGGGCTTCCTCAGTGGCTTCTGGGGGTTCCTCAGTGGCTTCTGGAATAGGATTGTCAGAATGCATATCATACTTTGGAACCGATTGGATCATTTTGCCACTTTCGTTTTGATAAAAAGCGGATTGAAACTTGGAAAATATAGACAATGTTTTATGTAACTTAGAAATGTATGTTGTAAATTCTGCTATTGTAAATTTGACTGATTCTATATTGGCATCGGCACCTTCGACATTTGGAGCAGAAGGTATTTGATCAAAAATATGAGCAGGAATTGTTACTAAAACAGAAATTGCATTATCTGCAAGTCCGTGAAAATGATAATCAGCTACTCTTGTATATAATTCAACAGCATTTAGATTTTTTATATCACAAAATTTATCCTTAACCTTTTCTTCTATTTCAAGCGTTTTATATTGTTGACTTGAATGAAATGATGTTAATTGTTGTCTAACTTTTATAAAATCAGAATAATTTAAATACGCCATATCTGCACATGCTGCTACTTGTTCGGCACCAAATATCAATCCTACTTCATCAAGAAGAGAATTGAGACCATCTGATAGAGCTTGTAGATTGGGATTTTCTATCATACTTTCTTCATCTCGACAAAGATCTTTTTCTTTTTTAGAATCTCTAAATAAATCAGCCATTAGAGTTGTTCCTGCTATGGTTCCTGCAACGGGAAAGATGAGACCTGTAGCTACACCTGCTACAACTACTCCAGCCAAAAAGACAAACTTAGCGAGTGAACTAAACTCAGTTTCTTTTTGTTCCACATTTATAGCAGCACATATAATTTCATCAGATTCTAATTTTCCGTAATGCCTTAATAACTTTCTAATGCCCGGTTTTTTATAAGTTCTTTTAATAAGCTCAAAAGCACCAGCTTCTAAGCCATCTGGGTGGGTTGCAATAAGAGATTCATTACTAACAGGGGTATCAATGTTACCATCAACATTATCAACAATTTTTCTTACCATTTCAAAAGTCTTTTCTAAATCACTCAATTTAAATATTCGACCTTCTTCATTTATGGTAACAGCAACAGAATATTCACAAGTTGCTTTATTTAGCCATGGTTGAGTCTCCAACCACCAGTCAGGAGGTATAAAATCAGGATTTGGCACGCAAGAGGCGCATATCCTATCTGGTTCCGGAGCTTTGTCCGGCTTCTCACATATATCTTTTTGTATGCTTAAAAATTTTGAATTTGACATAATATCCTCAAGTAATATATACTTTGTTACTTAAAATAGAAAACGTTCCGGGAATTGTTCCAAGATTTAGATAATTAATATTATTAATTTTTTCATTTAGAGAGTCAGCTAATGATGCCATAATATTTTCTGCGTTCATGACTGCATTTTTTGCTGCCAACGCAGAGGAGCTTCCCAATGTTAATACAGCAAGTGTTGCACTATGTTCAGTCAACTGCATTATAATATCAAATATTATGCGTCTTAAATTATCAGTTAAAATTGTATTATTTTTTTTCAAAAATTCTACCAAATTTTTACCCAAAACGGCTGGTTGTAAATCGTCTTCATTTCCTCCGCCAACAAGCTCTATTCTTGCAGACTCAATCGGTGTATTGTTGGATCTCATTTCTCCAGATTCTCCAAGTCCTTCACCTGTTTTAGAAGAACCAGTATAGATTCTAACACTTTCTCTTCCAACAATTCTAGTACAATCTGATTTAATAATAACGGCTGATAAATCATTTACTTTGTGGGTTTTGTTTGCGAATCCCAAATATTTATCGACATTTTTAGCTTTTTGAGTTATATAAACTCTAGCGGAATCGGCAATAAAATTATTTCCAACATAAATTTTGCCGCCCTCAGAAGTTCCTTCTAATAATTTTGGATTTTTTAATAAAGAAGATCCGATTCGGCCAGCAACCAAATCTATCATTCCGCATTGAGTTTCGCCGGTGCCTCCTGCGCCGGAAAACCGATGGGAAGGGCGGTCTTTTCCTAAAACTATAAAAGAATTATATCCACTTTCCCATCTAATTTTTTCAACATCACCATAATGAAATTCCGGGACCATCTCTTCTTGGTGAGATAGTCCGAAACCTTTAGGGTTATATTTATCTTGTTTTTTATTTATATCAATTTGTCTTTGTGTGACAATAGTTGCCTTTAAATGTGTTGAAGAGTCATTACTCATTTTTTACCTCAATATTAAAATTATGTTTTCTTTTTTATTTCTGGGCTTCCTTCTTTCGGAAAGATTCTGTTTATAGCTTGAATCCTTCTTATTCTGTGGCCGTTGGCGGCCCATTTGCCTTTTTTATAATATTCACTAGTTGACGAAGAACGTTTTTCTTTTGGAATGTCGTTAGGTTTAACCCCGGCGGCATTCATTAGATCGCATTCTTGGTGGGTTGGGCCGCCATATAGTGCCATTACATGTTCTATATTTCCATTTGCCTTTGTGGTAAGATTCTGAGACAACTTGGGTGAACTATTGGATATGGCAGCGGAGGCCCCATGTTCTCTTTCAGTTGTCCAGCCATATTTCTTTGCAAGTTCATATGCCTTTGATGGTTTACTGCTCAACATCCAAGCTTTTACTTGCAAGTCATTATTTTTCGCTTCAGAACAAAACTTTTTCATCCCAGTTTTCCATTTGTCATCACTATAACACCCTTGTCCTTTATCATTTTTTCCCTTGTGAACATGTGCTGTGGATCCGGATTTTTCCATTGCGGCAAAATAAACATCGCGTTTTTTATATCCAGCGGCTTTCCAAGGTTCTTTCGCTTTAAATTGTCTACAATCATGGTCCTTTAGATGACTCAAAGAATATCCAAGATACGATTGCAGAATTCCTTTTTCATTCATCACCTTGTATAGTCTATTTAAACCGCCGGATGCATAGTGTGCTATTCCTACTGTTCCACCGTCCAAAGCAACAACATGATTAAACTTTTTAGATTTGCCGCCTCTAGCAATAACAAAGAAAAGAGTCCTGTATTCCCATGTGTAAGTATCTGCATATGTTAATGCTTTATCTTCATCAAATTTGGGTATTTTGGCTCCGAGTCCATATTTTTCAGCATTCATTAAAGGAAGTGTTTTTACATCAACATTTGATAAATCTAAAACAGGTGTTGTGGTTCCTCCTTTATTGTTTTTTGAAGGCGTGGGTGGTTTTGGTTTGTCTGGTTGAATATCCCAAGAAGTAGATGGGTCAACTTCTGATGATCTTTTTGCATTTTCTTTTAAAGTGTTTTGAGCGTCTTCGTCGCATTGCCAAAGTGCATTGCTCTGATCTTCCGACGATACACCTACACGTCTCGGATCAAATCTTAAGCCAACCATGCCATTCGGATTATCGGGTCCTTTCAAATATCTACAACTAACAATGTCTCCCGGATTGAGAGTGTAGTTTGAAGTTCCATCTTGCATAATAGAGTCCGACATAGCTATTGGATGTAAAGAAATACAATATTCTTGCATATTTTTATCTTTAAATTTGCAGGGCTCAGGGACCAAAAAATCATGAATATCTAAAGGTCTAACATATACTTTCCAAATAGAAGGACTTCTAATATTCAACCCAGCGTTTGAATCACCAGTGATTTTAGTTGGAAGAGGAGCATTTATTAAATCAGATCTTAATACAATCGCATCAAACCTTTTTTGATTTCTAAGTTTGTTAACAAAATGTTTTTGTGCCAAATCAGAAATTGCTTCTCTGGTATATGAAAATCTTGATCCCATATCCATTAAAGCCCTAAATGCACCTTGTTTTAATTTACTTGCCATTTTATATTTTATCCATTATAAACTTTCATCACCAAATCCATAAAATGTGGCCAATCGAAATCTGCTTGGGCGCAGTTCTTATCGTTGGGTCCCTTGGTTTTCTCTATATGAGTTCCCGGATCTGAGCGGTTTCCAATCGCATATTGATCATGTCCAAGAATTGTTCCGGGAACCCAATCCTTTTCCGTACTTTTCCATTTTCTGTCGTATTTTATTTTAGGACCGGGGTTCCACGATGGAACTATACCGTTTCTCTTACATATATCTGCTACTAAATTTGCGAGTTCTTCCACTAATTCCTTCGTATACATTTTAGAATATTTTCCCTCATAGCCTTGGCCATTGCCTACTTGGGGCGGACCACATATTTCAATTCCGACTGATTTACCATTATAATTGCCGGCGTGGTGGGTTATCATATTCTCTCTTGCTCCTTGAACAACAATGCCAGCTTGAGATATAGCATAATGGATAGAAGTTTTCTTAGGAGATTCAACCTGTTCGTTCTTCGGGTTACATATATAGCCTGTCGGCCAAGGGGCTCCTAAATCGCTTTCTTTTTTAACTACATATTTCTTAGCAGTTTTATCCCAATGATACCATCCATATTCTTTTACTATTTTGCAAGCTGGATTTTTTATCCCACTTTTCTCTATCTTGGATGAATTTCCCAGTCCTTTGGTGTCTTCCTTCATTTCATCAACAGTCCAAAGCTTCGTCGTAGCTGGGTTCACTTTTCGCTTATAACCGGAGCCTTCTTTAGTTTCATCTTTTGGTTCGTGAAATTTCGGACATTTATAGGTGTAGCCGGTGGTAATTAATTCTTTAGCAAACCTAGTAATTGTTCCACGGGCTTTGAGGCTTTTTAGGCTGCCATCTTTCTTATATGTGTCCACACTGCCTGCTGTTGCATGTAACATTACATGTGTTATCTTCTTTTTTCTTTTCCTTATATAATATGCTTCTCTTCCTTTTTCGGCTTTAGGATAATCCACCCCAGTGAGTTTTGGATTATAGTTACTTGCTTTTGGTTTAATTCTGTTATAATCAGCCAAGTCCCATTTTTGCCCACTGCGGGGACCTTCGCCGCCGCCGCCTCCGCCGCCGTCGTCTCCGTCGCTACCATCGTTAATATCCCAAGCGGTTGATGGGTCGGCCTCGGATGAGCGGTTGGCTATATTTGTTAAAGATTCTGCTGCTTGTTCATCACAACCAAAAAGAGCAACTTTTTGATCTTCAGTTGACACCCCAACACGTCTAGGGTCGAATCTTAAACCAACCATTCCCGTTGGATTATCGGGACCTTTCAGATATCTACAACTAACAATGTCACCGGGCTGGACGGCATAATTTGAAATACCATCTTGCATAATGGTTTCAGACATGGCTATTGGATGCAGAGAAATACAATATTGTTGCATAGCTTTATCTTTAAATTTGCAGGGCTCGGGGACCAAAAAATCATGAATATCAATTGGTCTTAAATATGCTTTATAAATAGAGGGGCTGCTAATATTCATTCCAGCATTTGAATCACCAGTGATTTTAGTTGGAAGAGGAGCATTTATTAAATCAGATCTAAGAACAATTGCATCAAATTCTTCCATATTTTGAAGTTTATTTACAAATTGTTTTTGAATTAATTTTTGAATTAAATCGCCATGCCATGACTTCCTTGATCCCTTATCTGATAATGATTTTTGGGCACCCTTAATAAAACTCATTTTTTATCTCCCTCTTTGGCAATCATTTCATAAATTTCATCCATGTCAGTATCACTAAGACCAGCAGTTGCTTCTTTCTTATTTAATAAAGATACGACCTTAACAAGTTGCTCGTTAGATCTCTGGAGTGTTTCAACATATTTTGAGACAACAATCCCTATTTCGCGGTGGCGAGATTCATCTTTTGCAAGCCATTTAATAGCATCATCTAAGAGTTCGCGGGTTATCTCACGGTCGAGGCGAATATTATCTATTGCTTCATCAATATATTTATCTGTTTTTTTACTCATATAATAATTAGATTTTAATCAAATTTTACCATCATCCCAATCTCTTTTAAATAAAGAGTATTTTTTTCTCAACTTATTTAGTTGTGATACAACCTGTTTTGTATTGAGTCCGGTAAGTTCTCTTAAATATAGATAAACTGCTTTTTTATTAAAAATTTCTATATCCTCGACAGAATTTAATATTATCTTGATTGCCTCATAAACCTTTCTTTCATTCTCTTTCATGTCATTGGTGTCCCAACATTCAATTTCTTCCCATAGTGATCGCCAGAAATCTTTAAACTCTTGCTCGGCTGGGTATGGATTATAACACACAATTTTCTCAGGATCCACTTGTTTTAAAGCGTCTTCAAAATCAACTTCTCTTTTAGCTCGCTTGGAAGTTTGTTTTACTTTGTGTATAAACCAGTTTTTTGTTATTACACTAAAATATGAAAAAGCCTTGGAGCCTCTTGAAACATCATATTTTTCTAAAATAGTTGTTAACCATATTTTACATTCATCTCGTAACTCATCGATGTTTGGAAGAGTTGTAAATTTATAAGTATAAACTATTTTATCAACCATTTCATCAAAGGCTGGTTGAATCCAATCTATATATAAGACCGTTCTTCGCTTATTGCAGGTCGAAGTACAATATTCAAGAATCGCGTTTTCGTGGTCCTGCGTAAAGTACATCTTTTTCTTGGCTGTTCGTTTCCTCGGCATCTATATCTTCTCCATAAATATTTTCCTCATCATCCTCTTCTATGAGCGGTTCTGTTATGGAGTATATGTCTTCATAATCTTCCAACAGTTCCGATAAACTGACTGTGTGTGATATTAAATTTTGCATTGTTTCATCACCATAATACATTTCTAAGCTATAAATACTTTTAATATGATCTCTATAAGTCTTTATTATCTTAACTAAATCATTAAGGTTTTGAGATATAAAAAGAAATCTGGTTAATATTTTTTTAATATACCAAAAAGCAATTATATTAATTGATACACTTAAAATAAGAGCCATAATAATCCAAACTGTAAAATTAACTGTCATTGTTATACTCCCATAGTTTATCCCTTTCTTCTTTCAAAATTCTTGCATTCTCTTCGATAGCTTCTTTGACAATGGACCCAGCCGGTCGGGATTGTCGATCTTCAGTATCCGATGTTTTGATATGAGGCATTTGTGGGACCCTTGTTAGACAATCCAAAGTTGAACATAAGTCACACTGGTTTTGTCTCTCTGTCATTCCGTGAACCACGGTGAAGTGTCCTTCGCACTCTTTACATCGATATACATACTTCGGCACTATTTTGCCTCTATTTGGGTTGTTTTATTTACTTCAACCGATGGAGGATTTTTAACAACAACTCCTTTTTCGGTTTCTTCTAACTTGAACCCTTTTAAAACTGGAACTATATCACTTTGTTCCATCAAAGACCTCTGAAGAGCCATCATAATGGCTCCAACTGCTTGATCACTTAGTTTCATTTTTTTTCTCCTTTATATTTTGTAAACATTTTTCAATCCCCTCTTCTATGGGTATTTTTGCGGACCATCCTATATTATTTATTGCCGATACATCAGGATTAACATGTTTTATATCGCCTTTTCTTTCTGGTGTGTTAATCCATTTGGCTGATTGGTATCTTTCTATCATTGTTTTTAAAAATTTTAAAGATACCGACTGACCTGAAGCGATATCAAAACAGTCGGCATTAAACCTTTTATTGTGTAACATGCAAAATATATTTGCATCAACGATATCATCAATATAAATAAAATCTCTTGTTTGTTCTCCGTCTCCGTCAATTCTTAATTCTTTTCCTTGTCTCAACATCTCCATCCATGCCGCGATGACTGTGGAATAGGCTCCGCCATATTTTTGATCTTCAGAATAAACATTGAAGTATCTCAAACAAACGACATCGAGATCGTAAAGATCAGAATATAACTTGCACTCTTTCTCGGACATTAACTTATGCAATCCATAAGGCGAGGTTGGTCCGTTTCCGTTTCCATATATAGCAGCAGACGAAGAGAATATGAATCTATTCACATTATTTTTCATCGCCCATTCAAGAACAGTTGAGGTTCCCAATACATTCTGCATTAGACTGTAAGAGGGATTCTCAACTGAATAAGCAACACTTGGTATTGCCGCGAGGTGAAAAACAGTATTTATTTTTTCTTTTATATTATTCAAATGAAATAGAATATTCTGATTGTCTTTTAAATCCATCCCAATAACAGAATATCCCCTCTCAATGAGAGCGGAATATAAATGTGAACCAATGTAGCCTTTATGTCCTGTTACAAGAATCATAGAATTTCTAGTTCTCTCATATCATCAATACATTGGTCCCAGTTCTCAAACTTAATACCTTTGTCATCAATATAGGCAACAGCACGGGGTTTTTCTGCTGTCACTTTGCTTACATACTGTGACAAGTTCCATTTTTCAAGCCATTCCCAAATCAGAGTAGTCCCTGTTTTTCCATCTACTAAACCTCGATCAGGTTTAGATTTACACGAATACACAATAATTGTATATTTGTTTGATAATCTTTTTAAGGCTGCAACTACACCTTCAACCGGCGGGTCATAAATGGTTCCATCATAATAACCCTTTGAACATTGGTGAATAACACCATCAAAATCAATAGCAATATTAACTTGTTCGTCTGGGTAGCTGTGTTTTCTAATCTTGCCGCCTTTCCAATTTAGCTTTTCTAATTCTTCTGATGAATTTATTGGGATGGGAGGGCACACATTACCAGACCCATGTGTTAACTCATATTGAAGAAGCAGCGAAAGACACTCGGCTGTGTGATAATAATCAACCCCCAAGACTACCTGCGTTAGTCCCTTTATCTCTAAGTCGATAGGTTTTGCCGTTATCATGCATATTTCCATTCCGTTATCAGATGCCCATTGGAGTGCTTTGATTACATCTTTTGATTTTCCAGAAGATGAAATTCCATATACGAGAGATTTTGACATTTGTGATTTCGTTCTAGTGGAGGTTCTTGATTGAAGCCATGCAACCATCCATTGATCAAAATTAGTATCATTAATATATGAAGTAGCAACAACACAACTTCCGGGACACATTGCGTTCTTCGTGCCATTAGAAAGCCTAGTCATATCTACGGCTGTGTGATCTGCTACTCCCATATTTCCGCCGTGGCCTAAAACATAAATATCATCACATTTATTATATTTATTCTGGAGGTCTTTCCATTCTTTAGAGTGAATCACTCCTATAAATCTTTCCCCTATATTCTCAAAGTTTAACATTGTTTTCTCCTTTATTTTCAAAGTTTAACATCTAAAATTTCTCCTTTTGCCAAGTTAAAAGTGCTGTTGTATCCATTCCTACGCAAACGATACCATAATAATAATATTCTAAATATACGGATTCAATATTCTTTGGAATATGTATTGCTCGTTTTTTAAGTGGAATAATTTTCTCCACCTTTTCAATATAACTCCTATACAGCGGGTTGTCAAATTGTCCAGCAATATTTAAACTCATAGATAAGTCATAAGGTCCGATTAAATAATAATCAAAATCAAATGTCTTAATTATCTCCAACATATCTACACCTTCTTTTGTTTCAATTTGAGGTATTAAAATTGGTGGTGCGACTTTGTAATAATCTCCATGACCATCCTTCACAAGAGAATATCGAGTGTACTCCATGGCCCATTGATTTTGTTTTACAAGACCCAAGCCTCTCTTTCCGTGTGGCGGAAATCTAGAATATTCTATGATCTTTTCACATTGTTCTCCGGTTTCAATCGTTGAAAAGATCAATCCATCTGCTCCAGCATCCAAACACATCCCGATCATTGACTTAGAAATGTCCTTTAAACGGACAAAACACCGCTTTTTCTTGAGTTTTATCACTTGAATGCAGTTGTATAGTGTCTCATTATTAAAGCAGCCATGTTCGGTGTCTATGACCGTTCCATCGCAATATTCACTTAATATGTCAGACACCATTGGAGATGGTATTTGTTGCCAAGATAATTTCACTTTTCCTCCATTTCAGCAGAAAAATCTCGTTGAGTTAAAAAAGATTTGTCAAAAAGTTTTAAAAATTGTTCTTTGTCAGAATCAAACATAAAATTTACTGTGTCTTTATCTATCTTATTTCCTACAACTCTTGCTGCATGAAAAGTATATTCTTTTCTAAACTCTGGATTTGTTATAGATTCAAAGAATTTGTGTTTTTCATCAAAATAAAGAGGGTTCCACAATCGAAGCCACCCTCCTTGCTCATTCTGATTTCGCTTTAAAGATGGATTCCAATAAAGTTGGTTTATTTTTATGTTGTTATATTTTAAAATAGTTCTATAAAGAGTTTCAATACACCTAATGTTATTCGTATTCATAAAATTTTGATCAAATAAATTATCGAACGAATTATAAAATACACCCATAGATTT
>Ga0098044_1000738_pt1 | contig 17074 bp, 11 predicted proteins | sample 10_taG_FD_75053 | JGI IMG/M metagenome (GOLD analysis project Ga0098044, IMG submission 75053) | Marine viral communities from the Subarctic Pacific Ocean - 10_ETSP_OMZ_AT15264 metaG | ecosystem: Environmental > Aquatic > Marine > Oceanic | place: Pacific Ocean | collected 2015-01-16 | reverse complement strand
GTTACACGGTAGGAAAGGCTATGGAAGATGTTACATTTGATGGTAATGGACAGGCTACTGGCATTTATGGTTATATTTACTGCGGCTGATTTGAGTTAGAAATCACAACTATTAGTCATTTCCTCATCTTACGAACTATTTATTTTTGATAAGTCATCAGATTTGGAGTATTTTATGTCTTCACTATTAGAAGAAGCGATTGTAGACGCTAAAGCCCTCAAGGATGCCGCATTGAAAAATGCGGAAAATGTTGTATTGGAGAAGTATGCCGCCGAAGTGAAGGGCGCGCTCGACACTCTCCTAGAGCAGGATTTAGATTTAGGGCTTGGTACTGAAAGCGGAGAAGGCACCCCCGATGAAGATTTAATGGAGTTTGCCAAAGAGGTTCCTTATGGTCACCAGAACGAAGAGTTGGATGCTCCCGAAGAAATTATTGAAATCGATTTTAATGAACTGAAGGCGCGCCTTGAAGAAGATGACGAAGTGGTAGAGGGCGACGAAATGATTGATGCCACCGCCATGGCCGATGATATCGCTCTAGAATTAGAAGAGGCTCAAACTGGCGTGAGTGATGTCGACTCCCCCGCAGCCGCAGGTCTCACCGGCGCAGACCAAGTAAATCAGGAAGAGGATGACGCAGAGGACAAGGACGCCGAAACCCGCGCAGCACCCTCATCGATGTCCCTAGAAGAAGATGATGATTTTAACCTTACTGAAGAGATGATTAATGACTTGATTGAGGAGCTTGTGGTTGATATGACCCCGCGCCCGCAGGGATGGTCATCCCTTAACTCTGCCGACAATAGCGTTGAACAAGCAAACAACGACGCTATGGCAGCTGCCCAAGCGGCCCACCTCGACGAAGACGAAGAGGAACTAGAAGAGGAGTCTACTGCACCAGATGTGGTGCCAGATGTGACACTCTATGAGACAAAGATCTCAGAACTTACAGAATCAACAAAAGAGCTACATGCTCTTTTGACTGAAGCCAAGACTCAACTGACTCAGTTGAACTTGGCAAACGCCAAGCTTGTTTATCAAAACAAGGCTTTGAATAGCGCCTCCTTGAATGAGCGACAAAAACAACAAATTGTCGAAGCTGTTCAATCTGCCAATTCTGTTGAAGAAGCGAACATGATTTTTGAAACAATTCAAAACGCAGTGAACGGAGCGCGGAATGATCGCCGCCGCCCAGAAACACTTCGTGAAGCTGTTACAAGACCTACATCGCTTTTACTCAACTCTAAGAAAAACAACGAGGCAACACACGATCCTAAAATGGATCGTATGCTGCGTTTAGCAGGTTTGAATAATAAATGACATTCAATTATTACAATTATAAGGAGGTTTTATAAATGTCTATTGTACAGAAATTAACAGAAGGCATCGTTAATCGTGACCTTTCTTCAGAAGGCGCTGCTCTCATTGCAAAGTGGGAACAGACCGGTCTTTTGGAGGGTCTTGGTTCCGATGATTCTAAGAACGGTATGGCTCGATTGCTTGAAAATCAGGCAAAAGAGCTGCTCCGTGAGGCCAGTAGTATGGCCGTTGGTGGAGATGTTGAGGGCTTTGCGGCCGTCGCGTTCCCACTCGTTCGCCGTGTATTCGGCTCCCTGATCGCTAATGAACTCGTTAGTGTTCAGCCGATGAGTCTCCCTTCGGGACTTATCTTCTTCCTCGACTTTACCTATGGTGGTACTGTTCAGGATACTAGTAGTGCCCGTCTCGGATACGAGGTCGGTAACTCGGTCTATGGTGGTGGAGCAGTTGCGAGCCAGATCACCGGCGGTGTAAACCTGTCCGGTCATGATGGCGAAGATGCTGCTGGTGCGTATAACTTACGTAACGGCTATTCTTCTCCGACGGGAAGTGGGATTGCAACGACTCCCGCATGCGCTATCTCTGGTAACATTGATGGTGGGGGCGCTGTTGGTGACAACGCGCTTTCCAATGGTTGGACATCCGCCATTGGTGGAGACGGCCTTTCGGCACAGTATATCAGTGCTCAGATTCTCAAGTATGATCCGGATCTTACGTCCGGTTCGAGTTTCGCAGTTCTGACACAGGATATGTCTGGTAACCAGTTTAACTACGACGATCTAGTCGGCCTCGACCTTGTGTTCGCGGGTACGGACGCTACTGACGGCAACGTCGTTTGCGTACGCCGCCTGTCATCGCTGAGTCGTTCTGCTGATCTTTCGACCGTGTCTGACACCGTCGTTCGAATCGTTGCGGTTGGAACAGGTTCCGCGGCTGCCATCGCGGCTGCTGTGGATAACGCTACCATTACGTGTCCTATCGTGGATAACTTCCAGGGTAACACGACGGGTAATCCGATTGGTGCGGTCCTGCCGACAACCACATGGGGACTGGAGAATAACCAGAACATCCCCGAGATCGACATCAAGGTCGATTCCGTGGCCGTCACTGCCATGACCAAGAAGCTCAAGGCCAAGTGGACCCCAGAGTTAGGACAGGATCTTAACGCTTACCACAACCTTGACGCTGAGGTTGAGCTGACTCAGATTCTTTCTGAGCAGATTGCTCTTGAAATTGATCAGGAGATCCTTGAGGACCTCGTTAAGGGTTCTTCGGCCGGTGTTCGTTACTGGTCGCGCAACCCGGGCGATTTCCTTAATCGTACAACTGGTGCTGCTAACGCTGCGCCGGAGTTCACCGGTAACGTGTCGGAGTGGTATGAGACCCTCGTTGAGACCATCAACGATGTCTCTGCTCTGATCCACCGTAAGACTCTGCGCGGCGCCGCTAACTTTGTGGTGTGTTCACCTGAAGTTGCTAACCTGCTTGAGTTCACTGCTGGCTTCCGTGCCAACGTGACTGCAGATAGCGACCGTGGTGACATTGGTGCCGTTAAGGTTGGTTCGCTTTCGAAGAAGTTCGACGTTCTCGTCGATCCTTACTTCCCGCGTAACATCATCCTTGTTGGACGACGCGGAAGTAGCTTCCTTGAGAGTGGCTATGTGTATGCACCTTATGTGCCGCTGCAGACCACACCTACGATCTTCGGTGTTGAAGACTTCGTGCCTCGCAAGGGCGTGATGACCCGATACGCCAAGAAGATGGTGCGTCCTGATATGTATGGTTTAGTTGTCATTAAGGCTCTGAACGAATAATATAACTGACGTAGGTCAAATTAATGAAAGCCCCATCTCTTTTGAGGTGGGGCTTTCTATTTAGTAATGGACAAATAGAGGATCTCTTTAATGGCTATACCCAAACTTAACCCTGCATCTACCTCAAATTCTAATGTGCTCCCAGTTACTGGTAGTACAGACAATGTCGCCACAACACTCCCTTTTGGAATCTATGCAGCGTCTACTGCGTTTGTGTCTGGCGCCTCCGATCAAGTATCATATACTTATAAAAAGCTGGGAGGAGACGTCCTCGACATCGAATTAACTGAAGGGAACGTCTATGCTGCTTACGAAGAGGCTGTTTTAGAATATTCTTATTTAGTAAATCTACACCAAACTAAAAATTCACTTTCGAATTACCTTGGAGCTGCCACTGCGTCCTTTGATCAGGACGGTCAGATTATCTCTGGGGATTCATTATCAGGCTCCAATGTAGAACTCAAGTATCCTAGGTTTAATTACGGGTACGTTCGACGTATTTCGGAAGGCCTAGCAACAGAAGCAGGTTTTGGAGGTCTCACTCCCATCTACTCAGCTTCGGTCAAGACAATTCCCGGCAGACAAGATTATGATCTACAGACTTTAATTTCTGGATCGTCCGCGTTGAGCGCTTCGGTTCCGTATTTTGGAAAAGTACAAGACAAGAGAGTGATCATTCGTAAAGTATTTTTTAAAACCCCTCGGGCTATGTGGAGATTTTATGGATATTACGGAGGCTTCTCAGTGGTGGGGAATATGCGCACGTATGGACAGTATGCAGATGATTCAACTTTTGAAATAGTCCCCACATGGCAGAACAAACTTCAGGCCATGGCCTATGAAGATGCTTTGTGGACAAGAATTTCACACTATTCTTATGAAATTAAAGACAATATGTTAAGACTATTTCCAAACCCCGACTCTACAAGCCCTGCGAACTTTTGGATACAGTTTTCTATTGATCAGGAATATGAGCCATGGCAGGAAACTGGCCGCGGCGCAGACGGCGTCTCGGGAATTAACAACCTTAATACGGTACCTTTTAATAATCTACCATATGAGAGTATTAATTCTATTGGAAAGCAGTGGATTCGTCGGTTTGCGCTAGCATTGACCAAGGAAATGCTGGGTCAGATTCGAGGTAAGTTTAGCACCGTCCCGATTCCAGGCGAAAGTGTAACACTTAACGGTGCCGACCTGCTAGGACAGGCTGCTACTGAACAGGCTGCCTTGCGCGATGAGCTAAAATCGATCCTCGACGAAATAACTTATGAAAAGCTAGCTTCTTCGGACTCTTCTATGCAAGATGCGGCCGAAAAGGTGCTGGTCAATGTTCCAGCTGGCATCTACGTAGGATAGGGGACCCGCAATGGCTCGCAGTAAGCGTACACAGGCTCAAATTGAAAACAAAGAGGCCCAGAAATATGATTATGTGGGGGATAAAAAAGTTGCATCCCACCTACATGAGATAGAACTGGCGCCTTCTACTCTTGAAACCATCGATGGCGCAATGATGAACTTTGTAAACGAAGGCCTAAACCTTTCGGTGACCCGAAATGATGGATTTGAGAAAGTTCCAGTCTTGTGGGTTACTGCGGAGCGCGCATATCAGATTAAACACAACAAAGATTTGAGAGATTCAGAAGAAACCCTTGTTTTGCCTTTAATCACCGTCAACCGGTCGTCGGTAGTAAAGGACCCAGACTTTAGAGGGACGGTCTATGCCAATCTTTACCCCGAACCGGACGCAGCAGGGGGAACAATCACCTTAGCTCGTACAATTAATCAAAAGAAGACAGCAGAGTTTCAGAATGCTTATGCTAATCGAATGTATGGGACAGGCAAGAACGTTGCGAGTAAGATGAAAAACACAAACAAGCGAAATATGTCAACTCAGCGTGTTGTATATGAGACCATCACAATGCCACTCCCTGTTTGGGTAAAGGCCACCTATGAGGTTTCTCTGCGCGCCGAATACCAACAGCAAATGAACACTCTTATTACTCCATTCTTTACCATTGCCGGTAATTCAAGGATGCCAGAGAGAATTGAAAATGAGGGTCATGCCTACGAGGCATTTATTGATGGAAGCTTCGCCGATAACGCGAATAAAGCCGATATTGCGATGACCCAGCGCAACTATGAAACCATTATTACAATAGAGGTACTGGGATACTTAGTGGGAGAGGGCCCAAATCAGGAAAAACCCAAGATTGTTAGACGGCAGAGTCCGGTAGAATTTAAATTTTCTCGTGAAAGGACAATCGTGGGAGATATACCCCGTAATATTAAAGGTGGATTTTATAAAGAATAGTTCTGTTAGGATTGTGTAAGACTATTTAACTTTGAAGATTTAGTTACTTGCGAGAGGAGAACGTAACACATGTCAGTAAAAAAATATAGATTCGTATCACCCGGTGTTTTTGTCAACGAGATCGACAACTCACAGGTCCCCGCTTCTCCGGCCGGGATTGGACCAATTATCATTGGTCGGGCAGAAAAGGGCCCCGCCCTTCGCCCCGTTACCGTAAATTCTTTCGAAGAATTTGTACAGGTATTTGGTACACCCGCACCGGGCGGAGTGACCAGCGGCCGTGCCGGCGATGTTTGGAGAAAAGGCAATGATAAGACTGCAGCCACTTATGGCATGTATGCGGCGCAGGCATATCTTAAAAATAGCTCTCCTCTAACCTTCGTCCGCCTCCTAGGAGCCCAGACAACCGCTGATGGCGGCCCTGTAGCCGCCAGTGACGGTGAAGGCGGCTGGAACATGAACAAAGCATTTGGACTAATTGTGTTCAACAGTGCTTCCAATAACGAGATCACGGGAGCACTAGCTGCCATCTTCTATGGCAATTCGGATGCCACGTTCAGCCTCACTGGAAACCTTCAGACCAATCAGGGCGAAAGCACCTCGGGCCCTAGCGCATCTTCATATCAGTTCTCAGGCCCCAATGGCGTCGTTGGTAATATAAGCAACGCCAACCAGTTCAAGCTGATCGTCGGAAATTACAGAGGAACAGCCAACCTTACTACTACCTTTAACTTTACTGAGGGTGACTCTCGTTATATCCGAAAGGTCTTTAACACCAACCCCCAGATGACCAACTCAAGTCTTATGGGCTCTGGCGAGACTCAGCTTAATTACTTCTTGGGCGAGACATTTGATCGGCACCTTAAGTCTAACATTACAAACGGCACCATGGCTGCGATTGTGCAGCTATATAATACGGGCTCCAGCCTCGGCGGCGCCGACTTTAATGGCGGACTAAACGGAGCACAGACTCCTCCGATTATCGGCTGCCGTCTTGACCCGACTGACGAACCTATCGATCTATTCACTGTTCACGCTCTCGAAGAGCCAGGTGATTGGACTAACCGAAACCTTAAGATTTCCATTCAAGACATTAAGCGCCCAACGGGCAATAGCGATGATTATGGAACCTTTACCCTTGTTGTACGACAGCTAAGTGATTCCGACAATGTTGTTAAGGTGGTCGAACAGTTTAACGAGTGTGATCTCAACCCTGAATCGGCCAACTTTATTGCCCGACGAATTGGCGACAAGTATCGCGAGTGGGTTGAATCCGAGCGCCGATACATTGAGCGTGGAAACTACAGGAGCAATTCTAGTTATATTCGTGTGAAGGCAGCAAGCATGGTGGAAGGCGGATTAGCCAATGCGTCCCTCCTTCCCTTCGGCTTCCGCGGAATGGTCAAGTACGACGACGAGGAACTCGACGGCTACGCCAACGGCAGCAAGGGTGCCGGCAACTGGGTTTCTTCATCGATCGGCAAGGTCTCGATGGCCGCGATTGTGGCAGCTTATCCCGGCACTCCATCCTACCAGCCCATTATTTTGGGAGCCGCCGAATGCTCCGCCTCTGTGCTTTACCCCGCACCCGAGTTGCGCGTCAGCGCTTCGAGCGGCGACTTAAGTAACAACGGTGATGCATACTTCGGCTTCCAGACCTCTCAGGGCGCCGGAAGTACCGTTTTCGACCATTCAACAATCGATCTATGCCGCCCCCGTGGTGGTGAGATTGGAGCTATGTTTGCGGTCAGTTCACAAATGGAGCGATCTGTTGATTTCACGCTCGATGATATTTGCGGTAACACCAACGGACTTGGCAACGGTGTCTGGATTAGCGGATCTCACAGCTCTGCTAGCGCAGCCGCCAGTTTCACGTACCTCAGTGGTGCAGTGAGCGGCGTCCTTGACGCCGGCTTCGACCGCTTCAGCGTTCCGATGTACGGCGGCTTTGATGGTGTCAACATCACAGAGATGGATCCTTTCAACAGTAGCACTCGCGCAGCGTGCCTACCTACGACGGCCACTGACAAGACGAGCTACTCTTTCAACACCTACAATCGCGTCATCGATGCAATCGCGGACCCCGAGGTTGTTGAGATGAACCTCGCATCGGCACCGGGCCTCACAAATAGCGGACTTACTACAAAGTTGGTCCGTACATGTGAAGATCGCGCCGACGCACTGGCGGTCATTGATCTGCCTTACGGTTACACGCCTCGTGAGTCGAGTGTTGTAAGCAATCCGCGACAAAACCTTGCTAGCACGATTCGATCCAACATTAACGATTTGAGAGATCGAGGACTCAACTCTTCTTATGGTTGTACTTTCTACCCGTGGGTTCGAGCACGAGACACCATTAACGGAACTTTCGTGTGGGTGCCTCCTTCTGTCGCAGCAATTGGAACATTCTCCAGCTCACAGAAGAAGACTCAGGTATGGTTTGCCCCCGCTGGCTTCAACCGCGGCGGACTCTCTGAGGGCTCAGCTGGAATCCCCGTTACAGATGTTGCACACGCCTTGCGCCGCAAGGACCGTGACGACCTCTACGCGTCCAACATTAACCCAATTGCTAAGTTCCCCGCAGAAGGTATTGTGATCTTCGGTCAGAAGACACTTCAGACAACTCCGTCTGCACTGGACCGCATTAACGTGCGACGACTGATGATCTTCGTGAAGAAGCGCATCTCGCAGATGGCAACGACGATCCTTTTCGATCCGAATGTTAAGACCACATGGAAGCGATTCACCTCGATGGTTGAACCGTTCCTCAGTGAGGTTAAGGCTCAGTTTGGTCTTTCGGATTATAAGTTGATTTTGGATGATACAACTACGACACCCGAGTTGGTTGATAGAAATATCATGTATGCACAGATCTTCTTGAAGCCCACCCGAGCAATTGAGTTCATTGCAATTGACTTCAATATTACACGAACGGGAGCATCTTTCGACGATTAGAAAATAATGTGGGCGGTTTGTTCCCCTCACACTATATAATATAAGGATTATGAGGAGAATTATATAATGCCAAACATGTTCTGGAGTCAAGCCGCGGCAGAGCCGAAAAGACAACATAGATTTTTATTGGAGCTGCCCCTTTTAGGAGTTGCAACCGGAGGAGTGACGGGCCCATACGAGAAGTATCTGGCCAAGACGGTTTCCAAGCCTTCTTACACTCTAGGCGTGACAGAGCACAAGTTCCTTGGCAACACTTTTCATTATCCCGGCGCTGTTACGTGGGACGAGGTTTCTGCAACACTTGTAAACTCTATTAATCCCAACGGAGATGAGATTCTTTATGAGGCTCTCTATGCATGCGGTTACCATGATCCCGAAGATCTAGAAGGATTTTTCTTGAACACTGGAAACAGTTCTCCCGGCACCCCCAACAAGGTTAATTCCTTGGGCGCACTCGGAAAGGTTCAGATTACTGAACTAAACGGAGAAGGTCTTGAAATCGACCGCTGGGTTCTTAACAATGCTTTCATTACAAGCGTTAAATTTGGTGATTTAGATTATAGTGGTGAAGATTTACTTAATATTGATCTGACTTTCAGGTATGATTGGGCTACGTATCAGACATTAACCGACTACGTCCCCGGCATGACTGGAGACGCACTGAGTGATTCTAACAATGATCCAATGCCTATAGCTCCCCGCGTAGGCGCCAGAGGGTTGTCGTAGGCCGGTTAACCTTATAGAAAGAAGGTGATTTGTGAGTAGAAGAAATAACTTGGAGCGGCTCGGTGCCGCTGATCAAGATGCACCCACCCCTCCAACGGCGGTTACGCAGCAAGATACGAGCGATATATTTTCGTTCATAACTCCCACAGAGTTTGTTGACCTCCCCAGTAAGGGGTTGCTGTATCCCGAAGGCCACGCCCTATATCAGACATCGACGGTTGAAATTCGTCATATGACGGCAAAGGAAGAGGATATTTTAACCTCTGAATCGCTGATCAAGAAGGGGGTTGCACTCGATAGACTAGTACACTCGATTGTGGTTGATAAAAAGATAAGACCAGAAGATCTTCTAATTGGTGACAAAAATGCTCTGCTGGTCGCAGCCCGCGTGACAGGCTTTGGAAACCTTTATGAGACCAAGATCACTTGTCCCTCGTGTACTAAAGTAACAGACGTCTCCCTCGACCTTGAGGACCTACAAACTAAAGACTTCGAAGAGCTTCCTGAAAATGTTACCACCACAGATCAGGGAACCTATGTAATCACCCTTCCGGATTTTAATAATTTAGAAGTAGAGGTGCGACTGCTTACGGGACGCCATGAAAAGTTCCTTATGCAGCAGCGCGAGAAGCGCCGGAAGCTTAAGCTGCCGGACACTAATATTACAGACCAATTAACGGCTATTATTGCCAGAGTAAATGAAATTACAGATCCAGCTCTCCTAGCTCAGTTTACTGAGCAGGTGCCAACCCGCGTTTCTCGACAGATTCGTGCTATTTACGAAGACCTCGTTCCGGATTTAGATATGACGTTTGGCTTTGAGTGTGATAATTGTGGCCACGTGGGTAAGGTAGGCATGCCGATTTCGGCAGACTTTTTTTGGCCTGACACATAAGTATCAAGAAGCGGTTTACGAAGAGCTATTTGTTCTAAAACACCATGGCGGCTGGTCTATTTTTGAGGCATACAACCTGCCCACTCAGCTCCGCAGATGGTTTGTCCGGCGCTTGATAAAAGAGTTCGACAAGCAGAATGAAGAAATAGAAAAAGCATCCAAGGCCAACCGGAAAAAAGGTTAGCTTTATAGAAAGCCGCTCGAAGGAGCGGCTTTTCTTTTATTCTACTATTTATTGATGAGGTATATCCAATGGAAAAAATGGTAATAGACTTAACTGTGGGCTCAGCCGCGGCGAACCTAGAGCTAGAGGAACGACGAGGCCGCGGCCGAACGATTACTTCGTTTGCGGCCAATGTACAATCTATGCTTACAGACCTTGTTCTGGCCGGCTTTGATACGCCCGTAAATATACGGGGCACTCAGCGACAAATCGATGCATTTTTTAAGGCACTAAAGGGCGAGAAGCGCTTTATGGATTCTTATATGAAACATGGCCTAGGAGACAGTCGCACCATGCAGACCCAGCACAAGCTTAACCGTTCCGTTGAAGCTTTCGAAACCGAAACAGGCTTAAAGTGGCCCTTTAAAAATTAGGGGTTGAACAATGTCTGTTTCTGACGCACAAGTTGAAAACCTTATAAAATCATTAGAAAACATAGCGTCCAAAATGGAAGCCGCCACCGGTGACGCTGCCGGAGGCGCCGGAGGCCGCGCTGCTGATGGGGATGTTTATGGGGATCCCACAGACTCCGCAAAACAGGCCGAAAGAGCCGCCAAAGCATTTAGGGAGCTCAACAAAGACGTCGAAGTTTCTGGCAGCCAGATGACCGAGTACACCAGAATCCTCGCGGATATGCAGAACGGTGTCGCCGGCGCGGCCGATGAGATGGCAGACTTTCAGTCGACCCTCAAAAAAGGTGGCGCGAAGTTTGATAAAGCATACGACAATATGTTTAAGCTCACGGGCGCCGCCGATCAGCTAAACAGTGTGCTCCCCACCAGTAAGCAAGAAATGCTAACATTTGGTACATCCCTGATGGAGAGTGTGAAGAGTGGTGATATCTTCATTAGCATGGCGAAGAAGCTCATCGGCACCATGGTCAACCTTGCTGTCCAAACTGACGCAGCCACCGCCGGCTTTATGGGGATGACGGGCGCCTTTTCTCAAGGCAACAACCTTACTAATGAATATGCTAAAGTAATTGGGGGAGCCGAGCGCCAGCTAGCGCACTTAGGAGCCACCGAGAAAGACGTAGCACAAGCAGCGGGCTCCCTGTATACCGGATACTCGAACTTTACTAATCTTTCGAAGGACCAGAAAAAGGCACTTGTTGCTCAAACCGCTGTCATGGACAAGTTGAACGTTAGCACGGGCCTTACTGCGCAAATATTCGACACCGCCACCAAATCACTGGGGTTCACTGATGATCAGCTTATAGGCCTCACCGAGAATCTTCATGCCACCGCACAGAGTCTGGGCAAATCCACGGAACAGGTCGTCCAAGATTTCGGCGTTGTGTCAAAACAGTTGGCATTTTATGGAACAGACGTCGTTGGCGTGTTCGAAGACATGCAGAAACAATCAAAGGCAACTGGTTTGACTATGGGCGAGCTTCTTAGCATTTCAGGAGAAGCTTACGACACATTTGATGGTGCCGCAGAGAAGGTGGGACGACTGAACGCTATCTTGGGTGGCCCGTACTTAAACTCAATTGATATGTTAAATGCATCCGAATCTGAACGCCTCGAAATGATTACAGCATCAATGGATGCCAGCGGCCAGATGTTCTCTGAATTAGGAAAGTATGAACAGAAAGCAATTGCGTCTGCTCTGGGAGTTGAGGTTGATGTTGCGAGGCGCATGTTTGGAGAACTCTCTGCCGCAGAAGAGATGGAGATCAGACAGCAAGAAAAGATGGCGGAAACAGCAGCTAAGGCCCAAAAGGTGATAGATAAGCTGACGAATGCTTTCTATTCTTTGGTTGTCCGCATCGATTGGCTTGTTGGGATCATGGTGAAGCCAATTGATTGGTTCTCCTCATTCGCTGGATGGCTGAACGATGGTTCCAGCGCTATGAAGACATTCGCCAAGTGGCTTCTTAACATTGGGGTCCTCTTCGGCGGACTGTGGGGAATGCTCAAGACTGGAGGCAAAGCGCTTACTAAGGCCGGCAACGCTGCGGGTTCTCTAGGCCGCGGGATGAGAACTGTAGGCAAGGTTGCCACGAATGTTTTTGGCAAAGGATCCCCAGTTGGCAGTGCCGTCAATACCGTAAGCAGCGTGAGCACCAACATGCGAATGGCTGGCCTCAGGGCACAGAAAATGGGCCGCTTTATGACAAAGGCAGCGAATTCAATCGCGAAGCCGTTCCGAATTATGGGCAATGCCATACGTCACCCAATTCAGGCCTTTAAAAGACTTACCGATCTGGCCAAAGGACTCCCGAAGCTCCTGAGTAAGATAAAGATGCCCTCAATAAAAATGCCGGCATGGCTGTCTAATCTTTCCAAACTTAAGATGCCCTCATTTAAAATACCGAACCTGTCTGGTGTTTCCAAAGGTCTCAGAAAAGTTGCTCTCAATTTTGGTAAAATTAAAGATACCGTGTCTAAATTTAAGATGCCGGACTTTGGCAAACTAAGCCGTTCACTTCAAGGGATGGCCAAGTCCTCGAAGGTTCTCCAGTTCTTCGGCAAGGTCCTCCACGGCCTAGCCAAACCGTTTGTCATCCTAGAACTAGCATACCACACAATTATGTCAATTAAAGACAACTTCAGCCTTTTTGGAGACGCACTCCGCGAGGGCGAGGGGTTTTTTGAAAAATACCTCGGTTGGATGGCGTCTATTTTTATCATAATTGGTGATGCCGCTGCACGGGCAACTGACTCCTTGGTTAACTTCGGAGTGTGGATTGCCAACATATTCCTCCCAGAAAATTGGGAGCTGCCCGAGCTTAATCTATCGGGCATGATACAAGATTCTCTCGCAAATCTAGATTTTGGCTTTATTAATGACCAATTCGCCTATATGGGCCAGATGATGATTGATGGGATTCTTTCTATAGTTCCTGGCTGGGCAAAAAAGTGGCTTGGAATCGGCGCCGATGCTAAGACAGAGAAAGCAGAGATAGATTCTGTACAGGGCGCCGAAAACCGCCGAGCCGAGCGCGAAGGTCGCGAGCCCAAGAAAATCACAGCAGAAGATGTCGATGATGTTGTGATCACTGCCAGCGGAAAAGTGATTAAGCCCAATTCGAAAGACACCATAATTGCTGCAAAGCCCGGCGGCCCTCTTCTTAAGTCCCAAGAGGAACAACAAGATGGTCTTGGTCAAATGGCGTCTCTGGCGGCAAAAGCCATGAATCCACTCGGCAGTCTGTTCTCTGGAGTTACTGGCGCTGTACAGGACCAGATATTTGGTAAGAAGGGGGCCCCCGAAGGTAAAGGCACCGGTGACGGTACCCCCAATGTTAAGGTAGATGTGAGTGTTAAAATTGGTGAAAAACAATTAACCGACATCATTATAGAGGCGCTATCTTCACCGGAGGCCGGAAAGGCGATATCGCCGTTCCTAAACTAGAGGTATAAAAATATGTCCGCACCCGCAGTAAAACAAGGAGATCCTGGATTAATTGGAGATTCATTCTTTCAGGTTCACATAACACACTTACCTACGAATAGAACAATCAGTTTCAAAGGCTGGGTAACAGATTTTTCTGATGCGTTCAATTCTACTTGGAATTCGGAAACTGTTTATGGACGAATGGATCCACTGGTAACCTTTCAAAACACTGGACGATCAATTACTCTGGGTTTTGATGTCCCCGCGGCCGATGGCCTTGAGGCTGCTGACAATCTTGCACGCCTAAATCGTCTCGCACAGTTTCTGTACCCCCTGTACTCTTCGGGACCCGATCGCACTATGCAAAATACACTACAGGGCGGCCCCCTTATCGGGCTTAAGTGGACAAACATGATCGGAAATGCCCATAACGGCGAAAGACTTATCGGGTACTTGTCAGGGTTTACATATTCACCGCAGCTGGAGCATGGCGCATTTTTCCAAACAGGAGCGTCTACAGATGTGGTCGACACTACCACCACGGAAGGCAAGCAGGAGGGATATGCAACTCGGGACGTTTCAACCTCCTCCGAGCGCGCTTATGTTCCAAAAGTAGTGAGTGTAAGTTTGGACTTTACTGTCTTACATACCCATTTGACGGGTTGGTATAAGGGAGAGGGCGGCTATACGTTCGGAAATTCTGATGTGGATGCTAAGTTTCCCAATGCTCACTTCGTAGTGAACACAGAAACACAATCCCAGCAGGCGGACGTTGGCGGCGGCGACGACGATAGTTATGAAAATGTGGGAGAGATACAAAAGAGTAATGAGACTGAAGTACTCTTGCCCAACGCGCTCAGAGAGGGCGTTTTCGGGAAGGGGACATAAGTAATGCCAAAAAGATACGATAATCGAAGAATTCTTTTGAACAGAGAACCCCTTTATGACAATTATTTTGAAGAACGACACGTTAAATCAATTCGTCAGTACAACTCAGCAACTATGAGATATCCTACGGCAGATGAATTAAGTCGAATGACCAAAAAAAAGCACATTTGGGGTACCGGTGATCGTTATTATAAGGTCGCTATCGAAAACTATGGTTCAGCACAGTATTGGTGGGTGATTGCCTTGTTCAATAAAAAGCCCACGGAAGCTGATATTAAGAATGGCGAAGTAATTTGGATTCCTTTGCCTTTAGAAAATATACTGAGACTGTATAATAAGGTTTAACACATGTCAGTCAGCGAATTCATATGGGGTAATACCGCCTATTATAAAATCGAAATCCATGGCCCTGTTGTCCAGTCGGACGATGAGTCGGGCGACTCTGGCATTCCAAACACCCGAACTCGCGCAAGAGAAACTGCACTTGAACAACTTCGCTATCTACTAGCGCCCAACTACTTGTGGGCCGCGTCCCACATATGGTATCCGGAAGAGTTGGAGATTGTAGAGGAGGATTCCGGAGCCATGGCCCAATCGACGGGCCGGTATAATGTTGTTTATCGCATCTCTAAGGAAGCTGCAGATGCCGCCGCCCAACAACCTCACGTACTTGCGCCGGATGGCGGTAACGCGCGCCCCACGGATACAGCGCCTGCCGAAGAGGTTGTAACTGGGCAAGAGATAGCTGATGCGTGCCCTGACCGTGCAGCGTTTGCTATTCACGAAGATAAATATAAAGTTACGGTTGTTCTTAATGATGTTGATTTAGATATAGACTCCACCTTGAACATCGCCAGGATGGAAGCTGAGTTCGAATCGGCTCGCCAAATTGCTGCCAATTTTAATTCTTCTATTTCGAGCGACCAGATAAGATATCAAAGCGAGGCTCCTTCGGGACACTACGTCGGCCCCCCAGGCCAGCCCGGCGTACGCATTCAAGGGCTTGGTGCCATCATGCGCGAGGTACCTGAGGGTAGTGGCACACAGTATCAATGTATATCTGGCACGGGACAGGTCGCCTCAACTGGGAAGTTCATTGGATCTTACAGTGCGCCGGTTTCCGGAGTAACAAATGTAAGTGTGGTGCCCGGCGGGGATGAGGCGGCCGCCGGCGAGGACCCAAGCGAGACTGGACCTGCAGGCGACACCTCTCAAGATGCGCCCCCCGCCGCACCGCTTGGGGCTGGCGACGCAAACCCCGACGCTCCGCCTGGCGTAGAAGAGCGGGAGGGTAATTATGTAATTACTGTTATAGTACCGGAGGGCGAAGATCCACAGGAAGTAGCCAAAGACGAGCTAGCCAAATACGTTACTGATTCTTCCCGAGCCCGAGCATCCAATATCAGCGTTGAGGGCGATCTCGCACAACTGGACTCTTCCCCAGCCGCATCCGGCGATGTTAGTGGGAAAAAAATCCTCATTATGGGAGACAGCCAGTGGCACGGCACCGCCATGGGCCGTGCAGTAAAAGAGAGCCTTGAGGCCAAGGGGGCCGAGGTCCGCACTCTATGGAAGTACGGAAAAGGCGCTGCTGTCGGAGCGAGTCATTTCGGGGTTTCTGTCGCCGGCAGCACCGGCAATACAACAGTTAATCCCACTGGACTATTGGGCTCCATGCTCACCAGTTTTCAGCCCAACATCGTTATTATAGGTCTAGGCGGAAATGACTCATACGGGTGGAACAATAAAAAGGATAAATATAAAAAAGTATTAGAGGGATGGATTACCGCATTTAAGAACGCTGGCGTCTCAGAGGTTCGTTGGCTTGGCCCCTCCTTCGCTACGAATATCATGAGCAACGGCCGCTCTTATGATACGATTCGTCAAAAGATACGTGAACATCAGCAGGAATATTTGTCATCTTCCCCAGTATCCGGTATTCAAACCACATGGACTGATACGGTTTCTATCACTAGAGACCTCGAACGTAAAGAAGATGGGGTGCATTATGTAAGCGGCGCCCGTGGCTATGGCGGGTGGGGTACCATCATGACCTCTGATTCAGGTCCGCTAGCGGATCTGATGACAGGCTCTGCGCCCGGCGCCGAGCGCGTTCAGTTCGCAGTTCCGGCCGGCAACGTGCGGGTGACATCTCAACCCCCCAAGGGCGGAACGGGGTACGAGCCACCCCCAGCTGGAGCCTTCTCGCCCGGCAAAGAAGGAGAGAAGGGCGAAAAAACTCCGGCAGAAATTAACCTAGAACCTCTTGATTTTCAGTGTGTTTTAATGCAAAACATCCGCCTATTGGCGGCAGAGCACAAATCCGCGAAATATGATCATACTTGCCGCCTTACTAGTGATAATCCGGGCAATGTGATGTCAATCATCAATCATGGAAATATGACAAACGAAGTAAGAGAATTCCTCAGTCTTTGCCCCGAGGTGTATGGAGCACTCGTTCCTTTTCTTAAGATTTGGCGCGTTGAGTATAATGATAAGGGGAAAGTGTTGAAGAATTCTGACGGCACCCCCAACGAAAAGGAACTCCGCCTTCCTAATTTTGTTGCTGAACGAGATGTAGATGACACCCTCGCCGG
>Ga0098044_1000737_pt1 | contig 17087 bp, 3 predicted proteins | sample 10_taG_FD_75053 | JGI IMG/M metagenome (GOLD analysis project Ga0098044, IMG submission 75053) | Marine viral communities from the Subarctic Pacific Ocean - 10_ETSP_OMZ_AT15264 metaG | ecosystem: Environmental > Aquatic > Marine > Oceanic | place: Pacific Ocean | collected 2015-01-16 | reverse complement strand
TCAATCGAGTCTTAGGGGCTGCGAGACCAATACCGAGGCGATTATTAACTTCGTCAATAACAGCGGTAGTCCCATCGACCTCAAGGTCGGAAAGCTGACCTGCCTGCCCAGAAGTACCGCCAGGAAAGTTAGGTGTAGTGACTCCCACGGCTATCCCCTAACCAGCTGGAAGTAGAGCTCGTAATCAGCGTCGTTATCAGAACCCGTATTAAAGCCAGGTCGAAGATAGACTCTGCCGTTAGCATCACTTCGAATGGGAATCGGCGTAGCGTAAACGTCGTTGATAAAAAGCCCGTCGGTCGCTATTGTCTGTGCATCGTAAGCAACGCGCTCGTTAATGTCTCCAGCAGAGAAGCTAGCCGCCTGACCGATGCGGGGCTGATAACTGGCAGCAGATCCCGCACCTGAGCCCCCGTTCACGACAAAATGAAAGGCGTGCAGCAACCAGGTTTGAGAAGAATCGTCCAACTGAATCGTGGTCTCTTCACTGGTCCCCACATTTGTGTGGGTCCCGGTAACACGGACTAATACGGGTAAACTTCTGGACATCGGGGGTCATCTCCAAGCTGGGGGTATATTATCGCACTCTTCCTTAAAAGTCATTGAAGCTCTCTTGGAATTTTACGCTCTTCAATCCGCGCTGTTTTTTCGGGTGAGACCTCTTGAATATCTACCCCTAACAAGAATCGAGCCCACTGCAGCAACTGCTCAGGGTCTTGCACTTGTTCGTACTTAGACCGATAGTCGACTTTTTCGCTGAGGAAGCGGTCTTCAGCGAGCGGAACTTTGGTAGGCAGACTCATCAAGATCTTGTTTAACTCGCCGAAAGGAGAGTTCTCGAAAAGAAAGCGAACCGGGCCGGGGGGAAGATAAGCCCTCTCGCTGATTAGCGTTCGAGTGCTGCTCTCTAAATACTCCTGATACTCCGCGTCTGTGGCAAAGGTCAGTGCCTCTGCGTCTTCCCATGGATCTAATTCCTTTAAGGCGGAGACTAACGCGGCCTTCTCGTCATCGTCTAAGTCTTCGTATCGACCTCCGTACTTGTCTACGACCGAGCGTGCTTCCTGCATCTTTTTGCCGTCAATACGAAGAATAGACATACCGGGAATGAAGGTTTCGAGCCCGTCGGCAACGACGGGATGAATCCTGCGCGGGTATCCCATCCGCGGCTCCGTCAGGGCTTCTAAGATAACTCCCGGAATCGGAGTGCTTGCAATATCGAGAACTTGCTCTAAAGGAGTAAGGGGAGAGATGCCTGTGTCTACACCGCTTGGATCTCTAAGCTCTCCCTCAGCAGGGTCTACCAACATCTTCCCAGCCTTATACGCCGTGAGGATATAAGCTGCGTTGATATTAGCCATGTGCCTAAAACCGGCGTTGATGGTGGAGTCTGGAAGAACCCACTCTAAGTACGGAGTCTCGAAGCCAAAGTCGGTCATCTTGTCATAGAAAGCACGAGTGTTCTTGTTGAACACCGGGGGAATAGGCAACCGGCCTCTGGACAGTAGGTAGCTCCGCTGGCCCGCTTCTCCCATATCGGGGAATGCAAACGTCTTTAGACCGGCCACCTGCTCGCCTGTCTCCTCGTCTACATAGCCGCTAAGAGCAGCGTCCAGGGCGCTTCTGTCGATACCGTTCAGTGCTCGACCTGTTCTGAGTAAACCCGTCTGTGCCAGTAAAGTAGCTTGCTCAGTAATCTCAAGGAGCTCTCCGTCTACTACTCGACTGTGTCGGGTGTTAGCGAACAAGGCGGTAACCGCCGCGCGGGTCTCCTCGGGCATCATGTAAGCGGGACCGAAACCGTACTGAACGATCTGCCGCTGTTGCTCGGTCAACTGTTCGAAGCTATCTCTGCCATAGGAGCTGAGCACTACCGCTTTAGTCTCCTCGCTCATTGACTCTATGGGGCCGTAGCCATTCTCTAATCGGTCTACGATAAGATCGTACATCTGGCGCTGACTTGTAGTCATGTCTGCCAAGTACAAACCATAGGGGGTCGGGACTTGAAGCTCGGGATCTTCACTGAGCTTCATGTGAACAAGCTGAGTAAAGAACTCAGGAATGTCTGTTGTCGCTCTACGCACACAGTTCATTCGATACGCCCCCGCGGGGCTGAACAACAGGTTAAATACCTGTGTGTTGGCGTTCTTCTGGAATGCCCAGAAGGGGAAGAACAGAGACACAATCCAAGACCTGTCGGCCTTGCTCATGGAGCCCGCGTAGTCATACAGAGCGTCGATGGTCAAGCGACTCGCGGCGCGAGGAGACAGCCCCGACTCCATTAGCGTCAACACGGCACCGGCTCGCTCTCGATCTCCCCAGGCTTCGGCGGTATCACTAACGGTCTTAAAGACGACGTCGTCAAAAGTCCTGCCCGCGTTCTTCAAAAGGTCTGGAGCTCCCTTAGCGTGCCGGGCTACGAAACCTTCTTTACCAGACCGTCGGATGACGTCTGCTAACTCTCGGGTGTTGAACGAGGCGAAGATACCTTCCTGCACCATGATATCGCGAACTTCTCGGTTGCTATAGACTCGGTTGCCTAAGCGAACGACGCCCTCGCGGCCTTCTAAGATCGCGTTCAAATCTGCTCTGTACTTAGACACTCCGAGCAACTTTCCTACCGCCCGAGCAGTACCGTCGCCGCCTTTCTGGAGTACCTGTCTCACCTTCTCCATAGCGCCTGGATAGCCCTTATCGACAAGAGCAAAGGTACGAGCGATACCAGGAAGAATCATCACATCTTGAGCAGCTACTCGAATAGTCGACACGATGGATCGACGGAAGCCGGTGATCATGGCCATCTGGCTGAAGTGATCGATCGTGTTCATAAAGAAATAGCGCTGCCGAAGAGCCACCGCGCCTCGGGTCATTCTCAGCTTCATGTAACGAACGCCGGCCCCCCAGACACTTGCCATATCTTGTTCAGACCGAGTAAGGACGTTCCCGGCAGGAGTCTTTGTTCCGAGACGTACCTGCCCTCGGGCCAGTGCTTCTCCGAGGCGCTCTCTAGCCACCTTAGGCAACATCATCCCGGCTTCTAAGAGAGGCTCTTCGACAAGCCCTGGGTTTAGCCCCGCCTTCCGAGCAATCTTCTGAGCACCGACCATCTCCTTGGGAGTGAGCCTTTCTCCATTGCTCCACTTAAGGTAGCTGTCCCAGTCGCGCTGTTCGAATACTAAGCCCTTACCGTACAGGTCTTGTATGGCTCTCTCCGTCTGCCCGTGTCCCGCCATTAAGACAGCCACTCGGCCTCGGACTTGCTTACCCTTTTCTCCGCCGCCGAAGGCAAGCTCGATCTCATCGAGCAACTTACCCACGCGCTCCTTGTCGCTAAGGTTGCGGGTATGCACTAAGACGTCTTCTCTCTTAGTGACTCCGGTGTAGTAGAGAAGCGCTTCAGCGAATGCGTATTGCTGAGATTGCCACTTGGGCGTAATGCCGATTGCCTGACCTACGTCTTTAGTGAAGCTGGAAGAGTTACTGGGATCGAGCTTGCCGAAGAACTTCTCTATAAACTCGTCTACAACGGCAGCGCTTGCTGTGAGCTCGCTAGGCACTCTGACCTGCTTCTTACCAAGAAACGCCTTGCCCGCGTTCGGCTTAGTAGCCTTGAAGACTTGATTCAAGGTCTCTATCAATCGGTCGTTAGAGAACTTAGTTGTCCCGAGGGTGGCTACGTCCACAGTCACGCTGATGTCAGCCATGACTCGATGTATTTGATTAGAGACGCTGTTGAAGGAGTTCCATCCGCTCGCTAACGCAGCTCTTCCTCCGAACGTGAAGGAGACCACCGCTCCGGTAAGGAAATCGTTTAGCTTATCTAAATCCTTCTCGTGGATTAGACGGATAGCATCTCCGTAGGCTTCCTCGATTACAGCCCCCGCCGACAGGAGAGACGACCGAAGGTGGGTTGGAAACTTCCGAAGAGACGCCTTGCCAGCATAGGCAGAATCCCCTCCGAACATCGTAAACAGCCACCCTCGACCGAGGGCGTGCTTCATGGAAGAGCCCTCCATCATGTTCCTTAGCTGCTCAACAGGCGTCATCTCCTCGATGACCTCCTGCCTGCCTTTGAGATACATGTCGGGAGCGACAGTGGTAAGGACCTCGGCCCTCTCGGACTCTAGTCTGCTCTGTAGGGATATGATCTCCTGCAGAGTAAACTCGTCCTTACCTCCAGGGTATCGATGGTGCATGATGGGAGTAGGTAGGCTCAGGACGGCTTGGTCGGCAGTCTTCTCGCCGCGCTGTACCTGGGCTACCAGCTCTTCTATCTTCTTGTGAATCTGCTCGTCAGACAGCCCTTTTTGATCTGCCTTTAGAACACGACGCAGGCTCTCGCCGATTCGATCTCCAGCGCTGACCGACCCAAGCTCTGCATTCACACCGATGGGCTGGTCTTTCAGAGCTCTCTTGAACTCATGGAAGCTCTCCTTAGCCCCGTCAGATCGAAAAACAGTTCGAGTACCTTTCAGGTTATGGCGAGCAGCCTTAATAGAGTCTTTCAAGACCCCCTCGCTGGGGGTCTCTGCTAGCATTCGGTCCAGAACTGTCTTGACCCGTGGAGCTACGACCAGGCTGGGGTCTGCTCTTAGAGAAGCGTAGATTCTGGCCATAAAGTGCTTGGCCATCTCGAAGACTCGATCTACGCCCCGACCCTCCGAGACGTTGTTTCTGATGTACTTCTCGAACGACTGGGCGAAGATCTCATCAGCTTCCTTAGCGATGGTGTCTGTGCCCTTGTAGACGATGTTAGTGCCCTTGACTTCTACATCTAAGTTGTGGGGCTCTCCTCGGAGCCAAGTCACAATCTCGTCTAATTCATCGGGGTCCATGTCCTTTCTGAGAATGAACCCAATCTCGTTCATTACAGAGCTAAAGTCCGCGTTGTCAGACAGGATCCGAATGACGGCACGACCGTCATCGAGAAACTCAGTCTCCGACACGAGCTCTTCAACTCCCCCAACCTCGCGCTTAGCAAAGAGAGGACGGCCCTTTTCAGCAATCTTCTTGGACTCGGGAGATAGCTTTATGGTAACAACGCCAGCCTCCAAGGACTGAGCGATGTCTACGGTCTTTACCGTTCCAAAATCGAAGCCGCGGGTGAGCGACGCTACACCAGTCGGGGAGTCTACTACTTCTACAGTAGCGTTTATCTTCTTTGCTTCTTTAGAGATGACTTTAGGAAGGACCTTGTCGTAGAAGTACCTTTGTCCAGATAGCTCGCCGCCCACCAGCTCGTGAATGACGTCTCCCTTAGTAAACGCGATAGAGGAGTACCCCTCTTCGGCGGCTAAGTGTAAGAGCCGCTTGACTGCGACATTGGGCCAAGTCTTCTTAAAGGGAGCATCGGGCAAAGGACCGCGCACAACTTCTCGCTGCTTTTTAGCGAGAGACCGCGCTCTATCCGGTATTTGTAAGACGGCGGGATCTACTCCCGCTTCTTTAAGGTGATAAAGCAACGAAGATCGGTCAGTCGTGACGTAACGATCGCTGCCTAAAAGAATTTTTTGAACTCGCCTCTTAGCATACGCTGCTGAGTACTCCCCTGACAGAGAGTACCTTTTGTCCAGGATCTTTGCAGGGAATGTGGCTTTCTGACCGTTTTCCAGGGTTATCTGAACAAGCTTTTCCGCAGAGGTTGGGTCTGGGTCATCGACAACAGAATACGTCCAATCGTCGGTGATCTTCTTCACTTCTTCGTCAAGGGCACGCATCTGGTTATCGAACTTCTCTCTCAGAGCCCGATTCTCTTCTGCGGAGTATCCCTGAACCCGTCCTTCTTGATGCCAGTCGGACTGAATCTCTTCTACAAAGAGGACCTTGTTACCTTCCGCGTCCTTAATGTCCCGAGTACGAATGTGAACAACGACGTCGTCGTACTCTTTGTCTCCGAACTCCCAGTTATGGGACCTGTAGCGTCCATAGTCATACCGGGCCTGCTCATCTAACTCAAACGGGGGCGTGTAATCGGGGTACTTGTCCTGAATATCGTAGACAGCGGCCTGCTCCCATCCGTCGTAGTTATCTTTGCCTTCTTTCGCGTAGCGGTTGATAAGCGCCTCTAACTCTTCATCTATTATCTTTTCAGCAGCAGTTCTGAATTTTCCGAGCGGAAGCGGCTTTTGGATCAAGATCTCTCTATAAGTATTGCTTAAATTCGAGGTGTCTCCTGAAACGTAGCTGGGGTAGTGGGGTCCGGAATTCTCGCTAGTGGAGGCATCGAATGCGATGTTCCGTTGCCTGTCTGCTTCTTCAACAGCCTTCCACTCGGGCGATGCGAGAAAGGCCTGTCGTTTTTCGAGCCTATCCGCGCCGGCAGAAACGTCGAAATTAAAGAAGTCATCGTCTAATATACCAGACTGTTCGAGGTGGTACCTTGTGGAGGCCTTTCTCTGGAGAGCCGTCTTTACGGCTTCGACTGTGCCCTGAATACTTTTTTCAAGGTCATCAGCTAAGTGATAATTGCCGTACACTTTTGAAGGGAGGACGCTGAATACTCTTTTAAAGAAGCGTCTCTTCTGTCTAAGAAGGTCGGACAGTTCTTGCTTCGCCTCGATAGTAATGTTTAGCGCACTCTCTGGACCTTCATACTTCCGCCAGGGGTCAATTCCAATGATGTCCCCCTCCCTGCGGTCTGCCTTCAGAGCATCAACGAACTCGTCTCCTGTAATAGCTCTGAGCTCTGTCTCTCCAATGTCGTCTATTAGCTTTGCAATTGTAGAAGCAGTCACGCGGGAAACGGGACCGGCATCGATGTGGGTGAGAGATGTGTCGAGCACGAACTCATACGAGGCGTCTAAGCTGTAAAGCTTAGTATTTAAGTTTTTTGCAGCTTGCTTAAAACCTAAAGCGTTTGAAAGAACATCATCGGCGGCCCAGCGGCTTCTTTTAGCAGCGAGAACGTGAAGGCTTTGGTCTGTATAGCCCATGTCCCTTAGAGACTGCTCTACGCCCTTGAACGCATTGTCCTTTCTCGCCTGAGCGAGCCTCATCTCTTTGGACATTCCTCCGGGTGCTGTTTCTTCTACAGTGACGCGGTTCTTTCCAATGTACGCGAGCAGGTCATCTTTGCTGATGCTCTTCACGCCCTCGGCAAGGAGGTCTTCTACGAACTCCTCCATGAGGGTGTACTTGATCTCTTCTTGCTTTACCCTGCCCACACCGGGCAGGTCTTGCTTCTTGATAAGCGGCAAGATCTCCGACACGCCGATCTTGTCTGGAAGAGCTTCCGCAGACCGCTCAAGAGCACTGTAGAAAGGATCATATCCTTCAACAGGCGCTTCTGGAGGAGCAGCCCGAGTTGCCCTTGCATCGGAGGGATCAAAAGTGCCTCGGTTGTAGACGGACTTGATTTGTGGAGATTCAAAGGCGACGTAGACTCGGTGAGAAGTAACTTCGCTCGTTATCCCCATTCCCTTTCTTTCAAGGTGGGTCAACCCGTCATAACCCATGCCTTCTAATAGATCTCTTATAAAATCTGCTCCCTCGTAACTGTAAACTTCTTCGCTTCTTAAAACATCTTCTATTGCTCTTAGCCAGTCTTCGTTCTTAGCCCCAGCAGGAAGTACATCGATGAATTCGGCGATCTCGTCTCCGTCCATACCGCCTACTCCGCCTCCTCGATTCAGTGCTCCCAACCACTTTTCCGAATCTGCAGCAGCGCCCATGTCTATCGGGTTTTTAATACTGAGATATACCGAGGTGACGCTCGGATCAACCTCAACCCCCTGTCTTCTCGCCTTTCGAGCCCCTCTCTTAGAAGTGGCGTAGGCAGAAGCAATTGAGCGGTTGTCTGTAAAATAAGCCCCCGTGCCCATGAGACCGTATGAAGTTCCGTATGTTTCAAACGACTCTATCCCAGAAAACGGACTGCCGTGGTACATGACCAAGGGCTCACCCGCGTCGTCAACGACTTTAGAATCACCGAACCAGTTCCTAAACTCGGGGGTGTCGATGTCTGCCCTTGCTACTACGTCCCCAGGGGGAGGAGCAGCTCTTGACGCCCCGCGGGGAGCTGACTCTAAGAGATTTTCTATGTCTACAGTTAGGTCAGTTAAGTCTTTAAGAGCTTCAGACACAGACCTCATCTGAGGGGACATCGAAGGCTGACGGAAATCACCCAGGCTCCTATCAAAACCGTAGAGTTCTTGACTTAGAGAGCTCAGCGCTTCGCGAGCCCTATCAACACCCCCAGGAGTACTCAGGCCTCCAAGGGCTGCGATTGTTTCAGCTACTGCTGCATCTATCTTACGACTGGCAGGGGAAGTCCCTATATCGGACTTTCTTAATGCTGCCGATAAATCTCCGATACCGCCCCTAAGGCGCTCGTTAAGGTTTGCCGCTTGCGGAGACAGATCCAACATTTCATCAAGAAGCTTTCCAGAACCGATCTCGTCGGCCTGCTTAACGGCGACGATTAGATCGTCAGACAGCAACATTGCTCGATGCAAGGCATTAGTCTCTTCAGCAGGCATCTTGCTGCCGAAGTTCAGAAGCTTAGAAATCAGAGTCACGAACTCGCTGAAGAGAGTCCGAGGCTTCTCTCCGGGCTTCAAGACCTTTTTAATCTCAATACTGCGAAGGAACTGTTGAATAGAAGGCCGAGTAAGGCCGTAAGCAACTACCTCCGTTGCCCTGAGCGTCTTGTCTCCCTCAGCCCCCCACACACTCTTTTGTATAAGAGTCCTGCAGACCCATTCACGCTGTCGTTCTTCCCGAGTAAGTACTTGGCCCTTTGCCTTCTTAGCGTCTAAGCCTTTCTTAACTCTTTTAGCCTCAGCAACAATCGTATTCGCAAAATCAGCTAAGTCGTCTACGGCTTTCCTTACAGCTGCGGTAGGCGGATTTTCGATCGCGACATTGGTGGCGTGATGAAGCAGCTCGTGAAGAACTATCTGATCGCTAAGACCTGTGTATTCATACCCGGACCCTTTAATGTTGACCCACTTCCCGGACCACGCGGCCATTCCAGCAGTGTCCGATTCCATACCACGAAAGGGCAAGGTCCCCCTTCCCAGCTTACCCGACCCATTCTGAATATAGAACGCTCCGTCATCAGGCAAAAGGGGAAGGATCTTTCTCGCTATAGAGCGAGCAGCGGGGCTCTTACCGTGCCTAAGAAACCACTCTGCTACGTCGCGCGTAGTAGCGTCTGGATTAACTCTTCGATCAAACTGAACTAAGTGGTTGTAAAGAGCCTCTGCAGAGAGCTCAGGATATTCAGCATCAAGCGTGGCGTTGGGTTTTCCAAACTTAGCGTCTTCGCCTCTTATCTTTACGGGCTTTGGCATCCCCGCCGTAGGAGGCTCAGGAGGCTCTATATACGGAGGGGGATCGGAAATCTTATCCGAGTCTATGTCCGGAGTGTCTGAGTCGTCTTTTAGATCTGCCTCTTCTAACGCCTCATCAAGCTCGTCTAGATCGTCTTCGATGTCGACGTCTTCGATATCGACGTCTTCTTCGGGCTTAGGCTTCTTTACTTCCTCCTCAGGCTTCTTAGTCTTCTTAGGCTTCTTAGGCTTCTTAAGCTTCTTAACTGCCTTTCTGCCGTCAGCCTTAGACTCGATTCTGCCAAAGCGGGTTTCCCACCACTCTGACGGATCTCTATTGTTCTTAATGGCCCAGTTCTTAGCCCGAGCGTCCATGACCCTTGCTGCCATGAGCGCTTGAGACCTAGCCAGAGCACGGTCCTCAGTGCCCTTTAAGACTACCTTCAGAAGCCCGTGGGCGAAGAACACAGCCTCCGCAGACAGCTTCTGGAACTCGTCCAGGTCCTCTAATAGGTTCTTGTCCAGGATATCCTTTCGCATCTTCCTGATGCCGAGAGGCTTCTTGAACATCGAGACCTTGCCGTGCATCTTTCCATACACCAAGTACAGAGCAGCAGCCCGTGTCTCCATGTTTGTCCGAACCGCAGCTTCCGCTCTATCTAATAGCTTAATCTGCCGGGCAATCTGTGCTTCGCCCTCCGCCGCTTCTGTAAGAAGCTGCTTTTTAAACTTACTGGCTTCGGCTTTGATTCTAGAAAGTTGTTCCCGAACCTCATCTCGCGCAGCTTTTCTTCGCTTAATCTCTTTGAGCTCTTTCGCGTCGATGTCGTCAGAGACGCGAGCAACGAATGTCGCAAAGGTCTCTCCCTCTAAACGCTTAGCGCTCCGCTCTAAGCCCGGAAGCTCTTTCCCAACAAAAGCGATTGTGTCGTTGTACCACTTGTTGGGGTTTTCCAAAGCATTTGGAAGAGTGTCTAAGATATTGTCCCTAAACTTAGTCACCGCCGCGGGGTTTATATCTCCGACAATTGTCTGAGCAGCGTCCGCAGGCGTCACAATCTTTCTGTTCAATACACCAGCGTACTGCCGTGAGAACTTGGGAGGGTCTACAGACCTCAGCTTTGCCTTCTCGGCTTGTATGATCTTCAGCTGGGCAGCATGGTCGTCGATCATGCTGTCTTTACCGCGCGTTATCCAGGGGGGAGATACTCGGGAGGGCCTCTCAGCGGCTGCCACAGCACGAGCATGCTGAGCCTCGTCGATCTCTCCTGCCTTAAGCTGCTTGTCTAAGTCCTTCTTAGTAGGACCGCCCGTGGCTTCCTTGGTGGTCTTTACACGGCCCTTTCTGTATGTAGGCGCGAGGTTCAGCTGCAGTTCCCCTGCTGCTCCGGGCAAAGAATCGGCAAGGTTGGTGTCCAGGATATCTGGATTAGCTCTCGCCATGACGTCGACAAGCGCTGCCTGCTGAGCATCTACTTGATCTACGATGTGCTCCATCCCCGCCTTAGCTGAGATCTCTAAGTTCAGCTTTGCAAAGAGCTCGGGATTGCTGTCCTTATAGGCAAGAAGGGCGGGCTCTACGTCTTTAATAAAACGACCGGCGATAGAGACCCCACGAGCTCCCTTGGTGACGCCTTTCCCTGCCTTCGCAGCCAGTCCGGGAGTAACCTCCAGACCTGGACGAATCACATCGAGGACAGTTCCCGCTAATAACAGGCTGGCAGTTCCTGCCATCCCCCACTCGTTTTTATCGGCGATGTCTTGGGCGAAGTCCATAGCCTGAGCGCCTTCGGCAACACCGCGCTTAGCGCCTTCCATACCGCCGTACTGAAGAGCACCGATTGCTGCAGATCCCGGAGAGTCAATTGCTCGAAAGAGTGTGTCCATAGAGCCTGCTTGACGCAGGACGTAGGTCGAACCGCGGCCTCTTCTATGAACACCCACGATCTCTATTCTTGGAGAAAAGGCGCTCGCCCAGGTCCCTTCCGTTCCCCAGCCGAACGAGTCTTTCGTAAGCACGTCCTTGTTAATAAAGATCGGGGCTGTCCAGATGCCCACAGTCTTCAACGTGGCAAGCTCTGCCATAACAGTCTGGCCAAGACGCTCTGCCAAGGCGGTCTTCTCGCCCTGTGTGAGGGCAACATACCGGTCTGGATCTCGGGCCTCGTACTTTGCACGTAGGTCCTCAATCCTCTTCTTGTAGTAGGAGCCTCCGCCGAAGCTCTTGTACTCTAACTCCCGCACATACCGGGCGACGATAGGGTCTGACATCAGCCCCTGAGCGCGGATAGTAGCGGCCATGTGCGCCGTCTCGCCTTCCCTAGCAATATTCTCAAGCTGTGAGCTGTCCGTACCGCCAAAGGAGGATGTCTCCTCGTCCCAGACGAACTCGTCCTGAACCATCCAGGAAGGAAGCTCTTCTCCGCGGTCTGTGTACTCCTGGAGTATCTGGTCTCGGTCTTTCTCCTGCTTCTTGTAGCGCACACGGGCTTCTTCAGAGCCAAGGTTAGGATTGAACTCCCGAGCAGACGCAAGGACGTCTACAGGATTCACTCCAAGTTTCACCTGTTGAGCCATGCCCTCGAAGCCGATGCCGTACTTCCTAAGGGAATCCTCGTAAGCGTCTACGGTCATTCCGCGAGACTTGGCGTGATCTCTCAGAGCGCGATCTGGGTCCATGCCAGAAGACACAGACGTCAAAAGACCCAACAGATTTAGGTCCGTAATCGCCTTTGTTTCGTCCTTAACAGCCTGTCGATCGGCAGCGAGCTTGTCGCGCCGCTGCACAATGTCCTTTTCTATCTCCTCAACAGTCCGGGTCTCCCGAGGCGCAGTTGCTTTAAGAAAAGACGCACCAAACTCTGGCTCCGTCCTTTCAGGAGAGGAGATGTCTTCTAACTCAGGAGCAGGCTCCTCAGCGGTCTCAGTCTCTGTCTCTGTCTTTTCGATGTCGTTGTCAGACACTTTTATAAATCTCCCACTAAGCGCATCGTCAAAACTCCATAGAACCCGTCAGATAATACTTTAGTAGTCCTTTTTCTTCCAAAGCCTTCCGTCGGTATTGGTCTATTTCGTCCTCAGAGAAGCTTGCCCCATTAGGGCTTATGCCCTCAGCATACAATCTCTCAATTATCTTTTCAGAACTTAGCTCATATTTCAGCGCAAATCTGAGCTTGCCCCACATCTCGCGCTCTCTTTTTTCCAAAAGCCTCTCGGCTCTACTCTCCGCACTACCGATGGGAGTAACGTCCTCTTGCCCACGTTTCTTAGGTCGAGTAACTTGCTTTACGGCCCCGCGGAGCAGCGCTCTTCTATCTATGCTTTCCTGACGCTGCTCTTGCGCGTCTCTCTTAGTTTGTTCGAAAGTGTCGCTGCGAGACGCTTCCCAAATAGCATCTACAACAGTAGCAACTGTAGGGGTAACCCACATTCCGGTTCTAACTTCTTCGCCTTCTTTCCAACGGATTCTAGCATCCCAAACGAGGCCCATAGAATGACCGGCAGCTAAAACCTTTGGATTAGTTGAGCGGCTGTACTCGCCCTGCTGCTCGCGATATTTTACGTTTTCAGGGGTTTTAGCATCGCCCTCTTCCCAGTAAGGGCCGATGCCTCTTTTTTCTAACAGAACAAGCTCGTCTTGCTTGCTGAGCTCATCCTCTAAATATTTTTGATACTCCGCGGTTGTGTTAAAAGCCGGGCTTGTTTTTTCTTTTCTGGGTACTACCCCTCGATCTGCCAACCGACCTCTGCCGCGGTCGTCTTTATAGCTTTTAGTGGGGTTGTACTCCGCCGGTATACCGGAGTCTGTTATCTCGACGGGGAATGTCCGAGCCCAACCCGATCTGTATACGTATTGAACAGTAGAGCGCTGCGGGACCGGGAACTTATGCTCTCCGTAAGGATACGGAGTCTTAGCGCTGTTCCAAGAGATAGCGCCTTCGGCTGTCCTGACTGTTCGGGGCGTTGAGAGATCGGGTTGCCTTGTCATTATCGCTGTAGATAGTTTTATAAGCTCTCTGTCTCTTACGGCCCTCAGCTCTCTTAGCTCTTTTCTCGAAGCGACTCGGTCTCTGTCCTTCACCCTCTCGGCGCCTAACCCAACCAGAGCCCCTGCGAGTTCTACACCGGCAGCTACACCCTGCGTGTCCGCCGAGTCAGGGGCTTCAGCAACTCGAATGAGAGGATCATGTCTCGAATCACTAAGATCCCCTCTCTGCTCTTGAGCCTTATACAGCTGCGCTTGCATCTGCTTGAGAGTAGCTTCTGCTACAGGAAGAGCATCCGTAGCAGCCAAATAACCTGCTACGTCTTGTACATTTTCAAGTGCCTTTTTTAAGCGATCTACTTCTGCTTGTTGCTTCTCAACCTCTAAGGTGAAAGTATCAACGCTATAAAAACGATACTCCGGAAGAGCTTCTCCAGACTCATCCTTAGGAGCCCTGTCACTTAACCCATCATATGTCATGTTAACCAGCATAAGATACTGGTCAATAGCGACGTCTGTGACGACCGAGGAGTCTGCAAACCTTTCTTTTAAAAGAGCAGGAACGCTTGCCCCCTCGGCCATTGACGCCGGGTTACTCAAGATCGACAGAAGCTCTGTCTCTAAAGCACGTACTGTGTCTTGATCTAAGTTAGTGACCTTAAGAAACTCACCTACCTCATCAGCAGTAGGAATACGCGCTACTGACTTAGCCGACGTCGAGGGCTCTCCCTCCTTAGCGGGAGCCGTTGGCTCAGATCTCGGACCGAGGGCAAGCTCTGCCTCGTACATAGTGCTGCTACGACGGATAGGTTCCCCGCGCTCTAAAGAGGTCCTTAGCTCCGCTAAGCTCTCATCGGTCACCTCTTCACCTTGATCGATAAGAAGAGCCTTTTCCTCTAAGCCAGACACCAACCGTCTCTTCTCGACGTCGTAGCCTCTTTGGATCTCGTTCAGCGCCTTTACCGACTCGTTATAGGCAGTAAAATCTACATCTCCCGGCTGGTACCCCCCGAACATCTCGTAGGTTTTCATATCCTTACCGGCTTGGAGCTTTGTAAAAGCGTCCCCCGTCGGCGCGTCTTCCAAGCCAGTGCCGGTGCCAAAATCACCCAAGCCAGGAGTTATGATATCAAGAACAGTCTTAGTAGTAGCAATCCCATAGCCCGCAGTGCCCGCAAGAAGGTCTTGATACCAGGGAGCGTCCACTGCGGGGATGGTTTCCGGAGCAGGTATCCTAAGACCGCTTTCGTCTAAAACAACCGAACCACCAGTCGTGTTTCGAATCCTGCCAGCCTTAGTTAAGGTTATTTTTATTTGATCTCTTCGTCGTGCATAGGCAGCTTGCCCGCCGAACTTCTCTATCTTAGCAGCTCTATCTTCTGGGTCTAAACCAGTGAGGTTCATCTGGCGATCTACAAGATGCGTCAGCGTAGTCCAGCCCCCGCCAAGGGCCTCCCAAGCAGCGTCTCTCGCTGCAACCTTTTTATCAAAGTCGACTATGTAATCAGACTCTAACTGTAAGAACTCAGGGCTGGACTCCGCCTTGGTCTGGCTTCCTACAATAATCGTGACAGCCGGCTTTCCTCTCAGCTCTACGACTTCGAAGTCGGGTAGTCGGCTAGCCCATCGATACCACGCCTTAAAGTCCTCAGACAAGCGCTCGTCGTTCATCGCCACGTGAGCTGCAATATCGCCAAAGGCCAGGGTCGAGTTCGCTTGATCTCGAAGGACGTCTCCTCGCAGAAGACCATAACCACCACTCTCAGGACCGGGTAAATACTTATCCTTCCCACTACCCTCCGGAAACGTGTCCACTGTTGCTTGAGTAAACGGGTACGGCATGCCGCCGCCGAAGGCCAAGCCCTTTTGAGCAAGAAGCTGTAACCGAACACCCGAGGGTAGCGGTCTGCCATATTGCGTGGCCGATTCCACAAGCCGTTGAGCAGCTTCTCGGCTGTACGCGCTGGGGTTAACGACCTCCAGCGTTTCTGGAGCAGAAAACTCCCGGTAATCGTCATTGTAAGCGTAAGCGTTCATATGACTATAAATGGCACTGGGGTCCCAGTCTCTATCTCTATCGCTGGTAGCCAAGACCCGGCCTTTTCCATACTGCTCTTCAAGGCGATCGACGAGTGCTTTGGGGTCTTCTGCCCAAGCGCCCTCTACTATCGCTTGTGTCGACATTGCCCCGGCCCTTTGCTCAGCCAGATCTTTTTCGGAGGGCTGATAGACGGCCCCGCGCGTTGTGGTCTCGCCAATCAAAGCGCCCCCTTCGAGAGGCAACAAGGCCGGGTCGACAGGAGCAGGCGCTTCTGGGTCCGCGCGGGTTTCGAAATCAGGATCTTCCGTTCCTGTCTTTGTCTCTTCTTTCGCTATATCAAGAATTCTCTCTTCTGGAGTTGCAAGTACCTCGTCAGGCCGTCTGTCTTTCTTACCAACGCGCCTCTTTCGTGCCGCTTGTAATCTCTCTCCGAGCTTCTCTAAATGAGAAGGGTCTTTTGCGAACTCAAACACTTCCTCCGGAGGTTCCTCCTCTTCTAAAGGCGCAGGAGGCTCGGGAGGCGCAGGAGGCTCGGGAGGCGCAGGAGGCGCAGGAGGCTCGGGAGGCGCAGGAGGCGTGTCACCCGGCGGCGTGTCACCCGGCGGCGTGTCACCCGGCGGCGTGTCACCCGGCGACGTGCCACCCGGCGACGTGTCGACCTTCGGCGTGTCGACCTCCGTCGGCGTTTGTCTTAAGCGATCTGCTAAGCTGCCTTTCTCGCTCATGTCTTATGCCTTAGTCTTTGCAGAGGGTACGATATCTGTACCTACCGTCAGGGGGTCGGTAGGAGATTTAGGCTCCTCCTTCTTATTTTGAAGACGCGATCCAAGCTGGCGGTCAGGTCTGCTCTTCACCCACTGCGTAAAGGAATCAACAAGGGAATGTTCCTCTTCTGGCTCTGGTTCCTCAGCAGAAGCCGAGGGACCGAGCTCTTTCGGTGTAGCAATGTCGTCTAAAGGAGCAAAATCTTCCTCTGACAACTCGCCGACAGGACTGACCCGAGTATCGGGCATCCCTAAGCCCTGCAGATACTCTTCAAACTGCTTGTTCTTGATCTTTCCGACAAGCGGATTGTCCTCTCTCTCTTTCGGAGTCGCCCGACTAGCTGCAGCCTGGAGGTCAGCATACGCTTGCTTCAATTGATCTTCTTGCTTGCTCTTCCCAAACAAGACTCTCGCGGCATTAAAACGAGCCACTGCCTCTGACAGGCTCATCTCCGAGGTCTCTGAAACAGGAGGCGCCTTGTACTTTCTAAGAGGAGCGGGCGGCTCCTCCATGGAAGGTCCTTCGGCGAGTCTCATAGCTTCTGGATCTGGACTCTGATACTGCTCGTAGGTTATCGCCTGGTCTTCGAGGGTCAGCCCTCTCTGCCCTAATGCCGCGGCGGCTCTAGGATCTACAAGCTCACTCTCCTGATCGGCCTTCCGTTTCCGAGCAACTTCCGGAACGTAACCGGGCATCTCGCCAATACCCGTTCTTTGTTCGGGAATGAGCTGCGCGTCCTTTCTCTCTTGGAGAAGCTTTCTTGCCTCCTCCACTTTCTTGGGCGCAGCATCGTAGCGATCCATAATACCTGCATCGTCGACATCATCACCAACTTCGAAAGAAAAGTCATAATCTACTTCGTCTAAGTTCGAAAGTGTGAGCTTACTTAAAGAAGATCGAGCCGCGCGTGCTTCTTCTGGATCAAGACTAGGGCCAATGGCATTAGAAATAATCGGGTACACCCCGTCGGGAGTGACCACGAAAATGTTCTCGTCTTTGTCCTGAGCGAAGTAAAAGTACTTTG
>Ga0098044_1000735_pt1 | contig 17098 bp, 39 predicted proteins | sample 10_taG_FD_75053 | JGI IMG/M metagenome (GOLD analysis project Ga0098044, IMG submission 75053) | Marine viral communities from the Subarctic Pacific Ocean - 10_ETSP_OMZ_AT15264 metaG | ecosystem: Environmental > Aquatic > Marine > Oceanic | place: Pacific Ocean | collected 2015-01-16 | reverse complement strand
TCTCAATACTAAAAAGGCGAGGGTAAGGATAATAATGTGAACAATCCGTATGAAATGCAGCGGCGCATAGCTAAGGCTTGTGTTATAGCTGATAAGGCAGAAGAAATGGGTTTTTCAGCTAAGGATATGTCCAGGGAAACGAAACAAACGTGGAAGCATTGGGCTGCCCTTTGTAACGTGAAACCTCCTTCTCAGGAGACTTGGGACATGGTTGTTGATCTATTGGGCAAACGTTCTAGCTATCTCGGCAATGGGGGGATTGACGATCCAAGGTTTGTGCAGAACTTAGCGAAAATGGCTGTGAGTATAACTGAAACGCTAAATAAGCATGGGTTAGATAGCGATGAAGCTAAGAACTTATCAAAGAAAGATAAGCGTGTTCTGGCCAAGCTCTCGAAGGCCGATTCTGACGAAACTACTTTCGACTTGGGTGCGAAATTTCTTGAAATGCGAGAAGATCATCGTGACCCTACCAGCGGAAGTAAGCTCTAATAAATTCACGCTCTAACTGGTCACTCATAGTTCTGTACCCTGAGTATTTTATAGCGTCGTTTCTTTGACGTCGTTCTTTGCTTTTTTTGCGGAAATTCTTCATTTTCCCTCCAAATTATTTTTGTTGAAGTACACAAGATACAGGCAGTTGCTCTACAATACTCAGAAGGAAACGGTGAAAGTTGTCACATGACAGATACGTTTGTAGAGAAAAAAATATGGGAAGAAGACTTCTGCTCTTACATTATTGAGCTGGCAAAAATGAAGACTTGGGCTGAAGGGTACGCCTATGGTGACGGGATAAGGTCATGCAAGAATACGGAGTTACATGACCCTGAGATAACCCAACCCGTGTATGACTTTGTTTTAGATAACAATATATGGGATTTTGAATTACTTGCGTATGCTCCCTCAGTTCAGATCCTTAGGTATGATCCTGGTGATTTCTATTTGAGGCATACCGATTGGAGTTTGAATAATAATAGGGCGAGGAAACTAACTATTTCGATACAGTTGAGTGGCACTTTGGATTACGATGGATGCGATTTGCTTATCCACGATGGACCCCATGAACCCTGGATTGCGCATAGGTCTGCTGGTATGGCTACTTTGTTTCCTTCATGGACTTTGCATGAAGTAGATAAGTGTACGTCAGGTGAGCGTTGGGTAGCGGTTGCTTGGTTCCTTGGGCCGCAAGGCTACCGCTAACTCCTTGATGGACATGCGTTCATAGAAATTTACTGGTGGGCAGTACGCCTGTTTACCAGCCTCGTTTCCTTCTAGCAATCCTTCTTTCTCTTTCACGATCTGTGTGCGCTTTTCTACATAAGTCACAGCGGCATCCCCTCATATATGATGTTTCACTTTGTTTGCATTCAACTTTCTTTGCCAATGTATCTCCTAAAGCATTGCTGATACGGATTTAGCTTGTTCCGCTAATTCGAACATATCATGCTCTTCGAAGGTATCCGCCATTGTATCCAACAAATCTTGCAAACATTCTATAGTTTGTCGGTCCATAGAGATAACGTCGTACTCTGGATCTGAGCGCTCTTCTAAACGCGCGGTTTGTTGTGAATTGAAGGAGAAAGGTGCGTGCATCGGGTCACCCATTGTGAATGAGTTTGGGTGCTTCCCGTTCTCTAAATTTTTTGGGTCAAAAGGGTTTTTTCTCATTTAAGGGCTTTCTCTTGTAGTTCTATTATCAAGACATTACCACCGATTGAACTTATTTCTCCTGGGATTCTGCTTGAAGTGGTTAGAACTCCTACTGGTCGCATCCGCGTACTGTCGATGGCTTTACCTTTCCATTTGTATATGGCAGATCCTGGTTCGTCGCTGAAAGAACAGTATTTAGGCGGGTTTGCCCATGCTTCTTTGGTGTAGTTGTCAAACATGTTCAGCGTTTTGCGATTCGCGTTGGGTAGGGGCAGGAGTTTCCCTATCTTTATTTTTTCAGGAATGTTCCGTTCGCAGACGAATGCCTCGAATGCCATTTCTGGGGAATCTAGCGTATATTTCATTGGACCTCCTAAGAGTTGTCCGTACAACTAAAGTATATTCAATTTTATCCACTTTCCGGTGAATGGTCACCTTTCCTATCCATTTTAGTGTGCAAAACTGGTATTCCGCCAGTGTTTCGGGGTCAAAATTATGAGCGAAGATGGAGAGAATTGTGGAAAATGCGAATGTGGATGCCCCTGTACTCCCGCATGTGAGTGTGGAGAATGCTGTCAACCTAACGGATCTAGTAGTCCGTTTGGAGAAGTTGGCCTCTGACCTTGATGAAACGCTTTCGGTTCGGAAGCCTATTAAGCCTAGGAAGACGGCGGCTAGCCAATATATCGCGAAGTCTCCACGTCTTCGAGCTAGATTCAACTAATCTTGGAGTTAGCACATATAAACGATTAGGAGTTTCATAATGGCTAACGAGATCAAGATAGTTTCAGGTGAGTCGGCACACCGTTGGCATATCGACTCAAATGGTATGATTACCGATCATGGAGAAGGCCGCTGCGCTATATGGTTCGACGATTCAGAAGCACTAAACGAAGATCAAGCCTCTGCTATACGCGGGCTTATTGTTTCTTTGCGAGAAGGCGGGGATTTAGATGATTTACCAGAACAAGGTATTCAGTACCCTACTTTCGACGTGGCACTAAAAAATTATGGTCACGCGGAAACATTTCTGCGTTGCTGGACCGATGATTGCGACGAAGAACTAGGCACTTTAGCTTGGTTAGGTGTCTCAACAGAGGTTGAATGGTCCGACCCTCCTCCCCCAGTGGAGCCAGCTTACGAGTGGGTAGCAGGAGAGCCAGTAATCCCTGGTCAGCAGCCCGCCGCAGGCGAAGAAGAAGAACCACAAGCTGATGAACACGGGGAATGGGTAGAAGAAGTAGTAGTGACTGAACCTTCTGATATTCCTGGGCAGGTTACTTGTATGAATGGTGATGAGGGGGATACTGTTTTTGAGTGGCAAGGTATTGTTAATGAGCTGATTGAAACTTTAGGAGATGAAGCTGATTGTGATTTGATTGAGGTCGATGGTGATTTTGGTCCGGTTACGGAGGAAGCTACTAGAGTGGTTCAGTCTATTCTTGGTGTTGCTGATACAGGTGCTTGCGATCAGGAAACTTGGTTCGCTGTACTTAGTCTTTAATCATGGCTGAATTTGATCCTCAGCAGGCGAAGTTAGCTATTACTATGGCTGTTTTGAATGAGCGTTTGGAGGGTATAGAAGAGAAATTGGATTCTATAGTGACTCAGAATGGTGAACGGCACACGGATTTAGAAATGAGGGTACGAATGGTTGAAAGGTGGATGTACGCGGTCCCAGCGAGCATAATAACGGCAATTATTAGTGTTGCTGTGACCCTTATCAACGGCTAAAGAAAGACAACCAAGAGTAGACCACATGACCAGCATAAACACACAAACCAAAGACAACACACATATACGATATACGACCTCAAACCAACCAAAACCCCCCAGTAAAACCATTTTTGCCCTTGCTGGCTTATCTGATTTTATTGGGTCAACTTACAGGAGATAAACAATGTTTAACCGTGACTTGCTAGAACGAGTAGCCGCCACGTTTATCCAAGCTGCTATAGGTGCCATGAGCGCGAACTCAATGTTCGACATGGGCGTCAATCAGTGGAAGATGATCGTAGGCGCTGGATTCGCAGCAGCTGTATCAGTAGTTAAAGGCGCCGTCGCACAACGACTTGGCACCCCAGGTACAAGCTCACTAGTAGACTAAGCAGACAGGGGGAGATTCACACGCTGGGTCTCCCCCTAAGCTGCACCAACAGATTCACACGACACCCCAATTCACACGCTGCAACCCAGATTCACACGCAGGACCAGATTCACACCTGCACACCCATATACTACTGCACCCAGATTCACACATGGACCGGATAGTTCGACTGCACCGGAGCTGACCGGATAGTTCCCGCAAAAAAGGACCGGAGAGATTTGACCGGAGGGGACCGGCCCCGCCGACTTTAAGGGGGGTAAATAAATCTGGAATTGTTTCTACTAGAGGTTGTTGTTTGGTTGTGATCCAGATACATTTGTTAGTAAGAGATATTCCCTTAGAGAAAGACATGAAATGACAGTTTCAAAAGTAGAAATAAATAAGACAATTAATCATGGAGAGGATGGCGAATTTACGCACACTGAACGTAAAGAGTTCGGTTTTGATTTCCCTACGAATGTAGATATTGCTGTTGAAGGCACTCATGGTGCTTCTTGGTTCAGTAACGATCAGGAACTCTTTGAAAGAGAAGATGAAAGTTCACGTTGGGAACGAGTAACCGTTACACCTGAACTTCGTAGGGCACATCTTGATTTCGGTGGATTAACTATCCGACTTAGGCACATAGCAGTAGAGCGTGTAGCCACTGACATCGTTAAAGACGTTCTCAAACTCAAAGCAAAAGAAATCATTGATACACCTGATTTCCCTTGTGGCAAAAATTCAGATGATATTTACATGGACGGCGCAGGCTTTGTTGCTGAACTTCTACATGAAGTGATTTCTTACGTTCAGACTTTGCAAGAAGCAGGCTTAGCAGTAGATGATCTTACAGATCAACTATATGATGCCTATGACGTCGTTAAAGAAAAGGAATCAGTATGAGTACAGAACCGGACACGATTTTGACAACCGATGCGAGAGAAGATGTAACAGTTGGACCTAAAGGGTTTATAACGATCAACTTCGCCTATAACATCGGAATCGGTCTTAGCCCTAGCATCATGGAACCCCATGAGGATGGTCGTGGTGCTAGTCAGGTGAACCGTGACTCTTATGAGTCTGGCATTCAGCAACGTGACTTTGATATGGAACAATGGATTCTTGACGAGTCATATCGTGCGATTGGTAGCCGTAAAGAACAGAAGCAGGGTCTCACTGATGGCAATATCCTTTCGGGCTTAGACATGATGGAAGAAGTAGCTCAGGTAGAAGTTGAGAAGTGGGGTGGCGATGACTACATCCATTCAATGATGGATTACAAGTTCTCTCCCCTGATTGAAGTGGATGCTGAGTTCCGTCACATCATCTTTTGGAATGAAGGTTTAGTGAATGACAATGAACAATGGGTAGCGTTAAGCCGGAAGTTAGCTAGTGGCTTGTGGAGCCTTTGGCAGGTTTACAAGCTCGATGATAGGGACAAGTTCTGGTTCTACGTTGAAACTCCCTATATCCCTGTCCAATATGGCATGGAAGATGAGATGATTCTGAAGCATCACTGTGCTGTTGGGCAACTTTGGCTGACTGAACAGAATGGTTACTGCCAGCCAAGTGGAGCAGGCGACTCTGAAGATGAAGAAATGATGGACTTGTACCACCACTTTGTTAAGCAGGTGCGAGAAGGAAAGACAAACATAAATTTGGCATATGCCGACCACATCTTTGAAGCTGAGAGGAGCTTTGTATGACTAAAGAAAACTGGGACATTTGGTTTGATAAGTACGAACCTATACAAAACTTTGATGGCAGGTTTACTTGCTTTGAGCAGGATGAAATCAGTTACTCATGGGAAACCTATGGTAGGGACTGGGACATTATCAACCGGATGGACGAGAAGTACATTTGGACACTCGTTGATTGTGACGGTGATGAAGTATTTATAGCTGGTCGCTGGCATGTTAATCGGCTTGCATACTTTGTATGTAGAGCGCCATACGTTGATGGTGAATTATCAGAATACTGCTATACCGATTATTCTGAACACCTTGCCGAGCGAGTTCATAACGATGGCTTTGTTCACAGGTACAAGGATACGGTTGAGAGCTATGACATTGATGAACTGGAAGGCGCTATTGAGTGTTTAGAGAATGATGATAGGGACTACACAAAAGAAATCGCTATGCTCAAAGCATGGAGAGGAATCAAAGTAGACGCTTAAATTCACACGGCTATATTCACACGCCACTGCACTAACGGATCTGCAGTCCCCGACCGGGACTGCTTTTCCCTTTTTTTTTGCCCTTTTTGACCGGAACCAGGACCGGCATGTTCCGTGACCGGAAGAGACCGGCTCCGCCGTTGAATACAATCTGGATTAATTTCCACTGGAGGTTGGTTTTTGGAGGAAGTGGCGGTAGCTTTAGTAGTAAGAAATATCCCCTACGGAAAGACATTTATGACTGTATTAGAAGAAGAAGACCTAAAGCTTAATTACCGTGACTTTATTAGTTGGCGTGTAAACCATGAGATTTGCCGTTTCACAAGCGCAGAAGTTACTGGTAGGCACTGGTCACCGGATTGTGATGAGTGGTTATACATCATCATGAGGGAGGACTGGGCTGTTGGCGAACGCTACTACCACTGGAATGATGAAACCGCCAAGCATGACGATCCTGAAGGGTACGGCGGTAACTTAGACTGGAACATCTGCAACTCTTGCATTAACCGGAAAGATCTCGTAGACGTTCTCCCATTTCATCATCACGCTGGCATCAAAGATGAGTCAAGCGAAGTTGCTGGTCCTTGTGACGCTCCCCCATTCTCTGATGAATGGAATCTGGGCGCAAATCACTTTATGTCTCTGGTAGACGACCACATGCTTGCACTCAATGATTACGAACCACAAGACGAGTGGCAAGAACGTAAGTTTGGTTCTTGGCGAGATTGGGCTGAGAACTTTCTTATCCGACAATACAAGAACTACAACGATAGGATTCCCTCTGGTGAATACACCTGTGATGTTTGTGGGATTGTCCTTAATGACCGGAGGAGGTCACAATGACTTTAAGCAAATATGTAGTAATTCAACAAATAGAAGATGAAGACCCAGCGTTATCAATTGACGGCGTACACGGACCATTTGATTCGTATGACGACGCTGAGGAGTACGGCAACTTTAAGGGTTGGCTCTTTGCTATAAGGGAAATACAAGAGTCTGTGAAGCCGAAGCCTAAAATGGATAAAGAAATAATACACGAACGCCGATGGGGAAATGGTGGTTACATAGAGGAAATGATATTCAACTACGGACCCGGAACTGGCTTGTACCGAATAAGTACAAACTCATGCACTCACTCTGGGAAGTTGCAGAAGTGGAGTGACAGCAACGGATGGTGTTATTTGGCATACGCTAAGGATACACACGATACTTACATCTCCTGCCATGATTCCATTCCAAAGGTGGTAGACGATCTACTTGACCTTGCAGATAAATTACATCAAATAAGTTTAACCGGACAGGTTGTTTTTTAGGTAAACTGAAGGTAGATTAATAATATGAAATTATCCCCTAGAGAAAGCGGAAAAATGAAATTAACAGCTTGTTGGACATTCGTTTACGAATGCGACAAAGAAGAAGCATTCCAACCGGATGTGGATCTTGAGAAGATGTTAGATGACCCTGAAAGTTATTTCAAGGTTCCTAACGAAGATGAAACTCAATGTATTGAAGGATACATTTGGAGAATCACTAACGAAGAAGGTGAGGAAGTTTATGCCCGATAAGAAATTTGTTGTGAAGTTCCGACACCTTTATGACTATGAGGAAGAAATAGAAGTAGAAGCTGACAGCGAAGGCGAAGCATATAACCTAGCCGGAGAGCTATCAGACGAAGACCCTACTGGCAAAAACCTTTGCCACTTTGACGTAACAATGGAAGACATCTACGAATTGGAGACAGAAGATGAATAAAGATTATTTAGTAGTATCCGAACATGGGCTAGCGTTCCGTGTGAAACCGGATGAAACCCGACCCACCCTTAAGTTGCTACAGACTTTCGTTGGCGGTCTCATAGAAAGAGTCCCTCATCACGGTCAGGGTAGTGCAAGAAATGAAGGCGTGGACTGTTGGGTCAATGAAGAAGGAATGCTTCTCGGATTGAACGTGAACATGACTGCATCAATTATATGCAATCACATGATCGCCGGAACAGCGGTCTTCGCTAGCTCCGATGGAGAAGATGTAGTACCTTGCCCAGAAGACTGGCTTTCGCTATTAACGAATCAAGGTCTTGCTTTGGAAGGTGAAGGTAAGTCATTTGATGTTAATGATGCAATGGCAATTATCAAACAAGACAACGAGGAAGTGCAAAATGCCTAATCACTGCGGAAACAATGCAATCATAGAAGGACCGGAAGCTGACATTAAGCGTTTCTGGGAAGCGATACAAGGAGATGAGGAACTGCGGTTCACGAACCTTGTCCCAAAACCGGAAGATGTAGAGGATTGGTACACTTGGTGCAATGATAACTGGGGAACCAAATGGGGCGACTACGATCATTACGGAGAGTTATGTGATGGTGAATGGGAAGATAAAGCAATCCATTCAAGTTACATAACTGCTTGGGGACCATTATCTGATGACTTTTGGATAAAGGTTTCTACGATGTTCCCTACCCTACGAATTGCCGTAACTCATGAGGAACCCGGACTGGACTTCTCAGGTTACGACTCTTTCTATGGGGGAGAGCATGTTGGTGAATTCCGAACTGAGTACTCTAATCTGATGGCTGGTGCGATCAGGGACTTACGACACTGGTGCGACGATGTACAGCAAAAAGCTGGTCTCAAGGTCAGTGCAGAAATTATGAAGGAAGTCTCATAGGGGATATGAGAAACGGTGTGGTCAGTGCCACTAACTCCGGTCCAGTTTATGGAATACGAGTTAATGATGCAGACGGTAAGGGCGATAATGGAGAAAGTCGCCACCACAACCGGGTGGGAAGCTGGAATCACTGCCAGCGACGAGGGTTAGATGTAGGGTTACACTAGAGTGATCTGGAACTTCGGTTCTATATTTTCCCTCCCTCGTCACTCCCACCACTAATTCACACGACCATATTCACACGCCGTTGCAGGTCACAGATTGCAGATCACAGATTATTCTGTGGTCTTTTTTTTATGCCCAAACACCGGAAGCCGGAGCCGTGACCGGCACCAGGACCGGAGCCGCCTGAAAAGAATTCTATTTAGAGGTTGGTTTTTGTGTCCACTCACGGTAGATTTACATTATGGAAATATCCCCTATGGAAAGTGACGACATGCCAGAAGAAATTAACGACCCGTTCGGGTTCGTAGATGCCATCAACTTTGATGTAATTGATGAGATGGACAAAGAGCAATTAGAACAACTACTAGCGATATTGGAGAAAGTAAAATGAGTAGCCCAACTTGCGAAGAAAGAATAGACGAATACCTATTATCAACTGCCGGTGACATTAAAGAGATGTATAAAGCCGACATTGAAAACGGTGGCGGTGGTTTCGACAACGAATACGGATTGTGTATAGATGTTGTAAACACTGAGGAATGTGGTTGGACCGGACCAGATTACGCACGGTATCAATTATCGTGGGGTGGTCCCTCATCAGAATTCCGATTCTACTTTAACGGCAAAATTGAATACTGGTTCATGGACTGGTTTGATGGCGCTAACCGTGACGTGACGGAACATGATTGGGCGCAATGGCTCAAGCATGAGATGGTCGCTAGTAGTTCTGAGGTATTCCGCTTTATCCACTTTGGAGAAGCGTAATGCCGGAGAACTGTAACACTTGCGGCGACACCGGAAGGCATGAAACGACCTTTGAGGAAGAACCGACTGTGCTTGTAGATATAGGTCCATGCCGAGATTGTTCTTTACCGGAGAGGTTGGTTTTTAAGGCAACTGGCGGTAGATTAAGATTATGGAAATATCCCCTAAACAAGAAATGGAAATAAACATATGAGTTATGCAACTGACTTAAAAAACCCAGTAGCTAAGATTTGGGGTGAACTCGGAACTTTAGAGATTCGACTAAACCTCACTAGCATTGACCTTAATGATTTCGGTGATGAAGGCTACGATGTCCACGATGATGAACATGAGCAAGAACTACTTGAGCAACTTCAAGAAGAATTCAGCCAACACTTCTTTAACCTAGCCGGTGACTTCCTAGAGGAATTCAACAACGGTGCAGGTATTGAGATCGTAGAAGGGAACAAGATATAATGCCCCGCTACCGGATAGTCGCAGAGAGAACGTTCACCCTTGATTACGGAATAACCGTTGAAGCTGATAACGAACATTCAGCAAGGATAATGGTAGAACAGCTTAATGATGAGTTAGAAGAATGGGAAGATAGTCAAGAGTGCTGTATCGAGAATTGGCATTACATGAACGAGATGACCCCCAGTATCATTGAGATCAAGGAGATAAAAGATGCCTGAATATGATGTACGGGTTGTTCTCGTCTATGAAGCAGAACAAACAATTACTGTAGAAGCGGACTCACAAGACGAAGCTGTCAGTGTTGCTGAAAACGAAGTAGACCCCAACCGGAATGATTTAATGCCGACATGCACTTACATTGAAGTGATGGAGGCGGTTCTAGTTTGAAGAAGATATACAAAATTACGCTAGAACGCATAGACGTTTGCGAAGTAGAGGTTGAAGCAAGCAATAACATTGATGCTGTCGTTAAAGCCAGAAAGCATTGGCACGACAACCCTGATGCAGCTTGGGCTATTTCAGAGATGGCAACCAGTGTAAAGATGGTTGAAGCTATGCCTGAGATACCAGAATCTTCTGAGGTGAGGAGAGAGGGTATCAATCGTGATTACCCTAGATTCACACCTTAACATTCACACGGCGTTGCAGCTCCCAGATTGCAGCTCCCAGATCGTTAGGAGACCCGGAAGTACTCCTAACCACCCCAGTGGGGACCGGAATTTCCGGCAGCATGTTTACTGTTCATAACCGGCCCCACTGGGTAAATACGACAAATAAATAAAAAAAGAATCCCGACCGGAGAGGTTTCAATTTGGGATTTTCCCCGATAGAAATAGAGTATAAGAAATTACCTAATTAAGGAGTCATAAGACATGGCAACAGAATATGAAAGAATAGACAATTTGATGAAGGCAATCGCCGGACTCATTTCACCGCACATTGACTGCAATGCAGATGCTTCAATACTTGAGGACTACGACATTGAAGATATGGATAGCCGGATTGATGATCTGGAACAATCAGGTTACCTAGAGTCAGATGAAATTTATGAACACATTAAAGGTGATGTTAAGACCTTGATCTCAACTGAAGTTGAAGATCTTGAGTTCCTCGCCGGAGATGATGTTGATGAGAAAATCAGTGACTGGTTTGCTTACAGTAGCGGGTATGACCAAATTGAAGATAACGTTCGTGAAACTTGTCGTGATGAATTTCGTGACGAAATCCAAGAATGGGTTCGTGAAGAAGTGCAATCACAACTTACGCCGGAACGCCTCGTATCAATGTTCATTGAGGGACTCTCTGAGGCTATCAATGGTAACAAAACCGGACGTTACACTGTCACCGTAAGGGACAGCGAGTAACAACCGGAATTGTTAGGGCGTTCCGTCTTTAGGAAAGGACATTCCTGTACAACAACCGGAGCTGGGTAACTCCTAAAAATTACCCACCTATCAACCCCCTGACCGGAAGGACACACATTGGAAAAGGGTTATTTAATAAAAACAGTAATAACAGTGAAGCAACTATTTAGGAAACCGGAGAAGGTGACTACGTTCGTAGTTCGAGATGGGGACTTACCTTATGCTCCTCAGCCTTATCACCGGATAGCTCAGAGAGCGTATGCGACTCAAAATAAAGAGCATGGGTCAGTATGGGTCCACCGGACAACGGCAGAGACTTACATGCAGAAACATAACATTAAGGGAAGCATTGTTGAGTCTGAATACAAGGACACTGGTTACGTTACTAATGATGGCAGGAAGTTTCTACTACCCTGTTAGTTACTGAGTGAATTCCCACTCTTAGCCCCGATAGTGCTGTGGTGTCACTATCGGGGCTTTCTACTTTTTGGATTCACACGCCGTACCATATTCACACTTGCATATTCACACGTCGTTGCAGCCCGGAAGTTGCACCAGGACCGGAGATTGCCGGAGGACCGGCGCCTTTTCTTGATTTTGGGTAACCGGAATGCTCTAAAAAGAAATCTTGACCGGAAGGGTTGCAAAGTGAGGAATCTGGTTTGTTTCCCGATATAGTAAGACTATCCCCAAATAAAGGAAGGTAAGAAATGCCAAAGACAGAAGATGTAATCGCCGGAGTCACTCAGACGATTATAGACACCATGAAAACAGATCCTGATAACTGGACCAAGCCTTGGACCGGAATCGGCGCTCTACCAAATAACCCACAAACCGGAACTATCTATTCTGGTGGTAACGCTTTTGCGTTAATGATTGACATGTGGGACAAGGAAACCGGAGACCCTCGTTACTCTACCTATAAAGGCTGGAAGAAACTAGGCGCACAGGTTAGGAAAGGCGAAACCGGAATGGGCGTCTTGTTCGTGACAAAATCATGGTTCAATGACACGACTAAGAAATGGTCATCTAAGAAACCACAAGACACAACCGGATGGGTTTACCGTTCATTGCTCAAAGCGTATTCAGTATTTCACGCTAGCCAAGTAGATGATGCGCCGGAATGGGAACAGCCTGTAATCTCTCCAGACATTGATGTAGTGGCTTACCGGAATTGGTTCCAGTCCATTGGTGCTAATTGGGTAGAGCAAGCACAAGACCGGGCGTTCTATAGTCCATCAAAAGATCAAATAGCTACTCCGTTGGATACCCAGTTCGCCGGAGAGGTTGAATGGTTCGGGACAATCGCTCACGAATTCACTCACTGGACCGGACACACGTCACGTCTCAATCGTGAAGGTGTGCGAGGATACTCTGACCGGAAGACTTACGCTTACGAGGAATTGGTGGCGGAACTAGGCGCTAGCCTTTTAGCTGTTGTTCTAGGTGTGGAAGCCAAGCCTCGCCCGGATCACGCTCAGTACATTAAGTCATGGTTGAAGGCTTTGGACAATGACCAAAAGTTTATCTGGGATGCCGCCGGACTCGCTTCTAAAGCTGTGAACTTTATCCTTGAACATGCGGAGGATAAAGTTCCAGCCGGAAGTGCCTCATGACGGTAGAAAAGAAATCTCAACCGGAGAGGTTGGTATCGGGACAAAATCCAGATACCCTTCAGGGTATGAATGAAAGGAAAAAGGAAATGGACCTTACCGAATATGTAGAAGTGTGGAACCGGACCGTTGGTCAGGCTATAGATCAAATCTTTGAAGCATGTAAGATTGATGACAAGCCGGACTACGAGGCGATTGCACTGGACATGGCAGAGGAATCTGCCCTAGAAGAAAAGAGAGGAATATAATGACAACCGGAACCTTTTATAGCTATAACCCATTAAATTTAAGTTTCCCATTATCAAGCGTACCGTCAGTAGTTGTTGACCGGAATATGAGCGTCACCGTTGGTGATCTGCTTCGTGGAGCCGATAGATTATCAGGGCTGCCGGAAGGACCGCAACGTTACTCTACCTATCAACGAAAGACTGAGGTCAAAATTCGTTTGGAGGAAGAACCATTTGAGGTATGGGTAGACCTGCCGGATATGGTTGCAGAGCTAAATTCAATCATTGGACAATTTAACTGCTTTGAACAGCAACCGGAACTTATGCGAGGCGATGGAGACTTCTTTCATTGTGTTGTTGATCGTTGGTTATTCGAGACAACCGGACGATGGATTGATGACTTTAAGGGCAAGGTTGATATCTCCGTATACTGGCGTTACTCCTCCTAACACCCCCCTAACCGGAATGAGTCCTTCCCTGCTACTAAGATGGTGGCAGCAGGGAACTCACCCCCTGTTAAGACCCTGGCCGGAGGTTTTCCTCCTTTCTCCTCCGGTCGGGGTTCTTAAATTCACACGACAATTCTCGCGGGCGGTTGCAGCCCGGAACGCCCTTTGAAACAGAACGACAAAATAAATATGTTTTACCGGAATGACTTTGGACTCGACCGGGAATGGTCAAAAAGAAATCTTAACCGGAGACGTTTCAATTTGGGATTTTCCCCGATAAGGTTTTGCTATGAAGCAAAACAACAAAGGAGCAGAAATGCAAACCGTAATTATACCTCTAGCCGGAATCATGAGTTCGATCTCGAACGATGGTTGCTGGCATGACTTAGGACCGGATGGCTCACTTGAGCAACTGGCCGGAATGGACATATTGGAACACTTTGGTGGAGATGTAATCACTACACCGGAACGTGCCCCGTATGTACTGCAACATTTAATAAATGAATTAGACTACCGGATAGGCGAGGGATGGGTCGCATCTAAAGTTAATAATGGACACCGACCGGAAGAAGCTGGTGTATGGCAACACGATGCTGACTATGCTTTCAACTACATGGCCGGAGCCTATGGCGAGGGATGTACCGAATGTTCAGCTTGGATAGAGTACGAGCCGGACAATAAAGATGAAGCATTGGAAAAAATTGATGGCGAAGAATTCGTTCAAAAGATGATAATGAGTTCTACCCGGATCAATTTGGGACATGCTCCTATCTATTTCTTATTTGAACAATGCGATGACTGCCGGAGCCAAGCATCCGAAGTTATCAAAGCCCGGAAGGTGTGGACAGGCTTAGCAAGCTAATCGTTTAATAACATAAAAATAAAACCCCGCCGGATTCACACGGCGGGGTTTTTATATTTTTGCATTCGCCGGAGGATTCACACGTCGATTCGACAAGTGAGTTGCATACCGGGTGCTTCTCTGTTGCCGGACATTCTAGGCGGATCATAACCGGATGGTTTTCCCAGTCGCTACCGGAAGTGGTTAAAAAGAAATTCCGACCGGAGGGGTTGGGATTTGGGATTTTCCCCGATATGGTGAAACCATGTCAAAATATAAGGAGCAAAAAATGACTGAATGGAAAGAAGTGCAAAAACTGCCTGCGACCGGCACCACACGCAAGATTCTTGCGGAACAAGATGCCCGCCGGAAGTTCCAAGAAGTGAACGAAATCGTTCGTTTTGAGGAAACCTCTAAGGAAGACAAAGCCAGCCGGAAGGCACTAGACGAGAAAGCTCGTAAGGAAGGGCTAGGGACCGGCTCCCTTAAGGGTCCACAAAAATAGCCCAAACCCCCAAGCCCCAGCCGGAGTTCCTCCTATTCTCCGGCTGGGGCTAATTCCTTTTTTGAAATTCACACGGGAGTTTTGTGAGCCGAATGCAGCCCGGAAGCGCATCTGAGATGAAACGACAAAACAAATATGTTTTACCGGAGGCTTCTCTGACCGGAGGGTTCCTAGGGGTAACCGGAGGCGCTGAAAAAGAAAAAAAAGAAATCGTAACCGGAGACGTTTTGATCTGGACAAAACCCCGATAGTTTTAATAGTGAAAGGAGGTATTATGATTTCACGAAAGGATATGAACGCTCTCGCCGGAGTTCTTGCCGAAGCCCGTGCATTTGCACATTGCCCGGAAGATGTAGACGGCGTAGCTAGTCTTATCGGTGACGTCATCGCAGATGCCAACCCTCGGTTTGACCGGGAGCGTTGGGAGGCTGCATGTTTGGTAGACCCTAATCCGGTCACCGGACCAGTTGGCGCTGACCCTAGATTTGAGCAAGTAGTCTAGGGCTGCCGGAACCGTACAAATACCGCCTGTCGTGATTCACACGGCAGGCGGTCATATTTTTTGCAGCATTCACACCGGAATAACTGGTCGGCATTGCAGGCCGGAAGAAGTGACCAGGGGAAAAGTCGATCAACCGGAAGGGGTGGGAGAGACGTCAAAAAGAAATTTAAGAAATCTTCGCCGGAGAGGTTGGTTTCTGGAAAATTCACTGATACCGTGAAGGGTACCCCTTCGGGGGAACCCAAAACGGGTTTAGGAAATAGGAGGAAATTATGAGTAGATGGGCAACCGAGCAGGACTGTGAAAAGTTCCGCCAAATGTACCCCCTGATAAATTCAAGAGAATTCGGATATATCAGCGCAGAAAAGAGTGACCCAGAATTTGGCGGGTCTTCTTTTGAAGATTATTACATGACTTGGGAAGAAGCCACCATTGATGGATGGTACAACTGCTTTAGCGATGCTTCTTATGAGGAATGCAAAATCACTTTCAAAGAAATGAAGGAAACGTGGGAAGCCGCAGAAGCTAACCGACTTAGCCGCCAACCTAAGTAAGGCCTCCGGCAACCGCCCCCCTTCGGGGGGGCTTTTGTCGTTTTGGGTTGACCAGGCCCGGAGGCGTTCAGATTCACACTCAAATTCACACCCCCGTCTGCAGGCCGGAAGCAGGATTCACACGCTAATTCTGGTGAGGATCTGCAGACCGGAAGATGAGGATTGCCCCTAAGTCACCTAACCGGAATGCTTTTGATTGAAAAACTCAAATTCCCGACCTTTTCAGATCGGGAATTTTGAGCTTGAACGAGACGGGTTTTATTGTGTTAATTCAATTCCGTTTTCAAGATTGCCATCTTGAAGGAATCTGAGCAGGTTATCTCCATGAGCGTTTACCCTGTAGGTTCTCATGGAATCTTTTTTAGCTTGGATAGCTTCGCCAGATTTTTGGTCTGCTATTTGGCTAGTTCGGTTACTTGGGCGGAATACTGAAACGCTCCAGATTCCTTTTCCAAGATGCCTAACGTGGATTCCGCAAATTCCGCCAGCCCTAAATTTGACTGTTGATTTTTGCTTCGCCCCTTTTACTCCCATCACTGGAAGCATTTCATTGACAGCGTATCCGCTCAATTCTTTGAGTTCCGCACCTTCCAACGTTTGCGCCTCAAACGCTTGTTGGAAGAATGCGACCCATGAACCGAGTCGGGCTAGCCGTGTTTTTATTTCTGTATTTGCTTGAATTAGTGCCATAGCACTACCTCCTATTTTGTTAGGTGTCTCGTTCAAGCTCATAGCTTGAGTATATCTGGACTATTCCCAGATGAGACGGATACCCTCCTTATTTCTTTTCATCTCTTTTCATCTCAAAAAGAATTTCAACTATGAATTGACACGACGACCAAAAGATGGTAGCGCCCAAAACTTGTAAGGTCAGCCTAACACTTTCAAAATCTCAACCTAACACTTTCAAAATCTCAACCTAACACTGAGTGTTAAGCCAGCCTAACATGGCATGTTAAGTCAGCCTAACAAAAAATGTCAAAATTCACACCTGCCCAGACGCCGGACCCACCCCCCCCCCCGAAATTCACACGGTGAATCTCAGGAAAATCTGCAGTTGACCGGAATCACTTCTT
>Ga0098044_1000729_pt1 | contig 17153 bp, 26 predicted proteins | sample 10_taG_FD_75053 | JGI IMG/M metagenome (GOLD analysis project Ga0098044, IMG submission 75053) | Marine viral communities from the Subarctic Pacific Ocean - 10_ETSP_OMZ_AT15264 metaG | ecosystem: Environmental > Aquatic > Marine > Oceanic | place: Pacific Ocean | collected 2015-01-16 | reverse complement strand
TTGGAAGAGGTTGCCTTCTTGTTGGACCCTGTTGAGGAAGGAGGGTCTCGGGAAACACGGAAGACGGTGCTCAAAGCAGCGCAAGACATGCGGGTGAAGCTCGAACCACCTGAGGAAATCCTCGAACTGGGCCATTGGAGAGTTCGAGGTGATTCAGGAGACATCTACGACGTAAAGCACTTCGTAGATGAGTCATGGTCCTGCATTTGTCCGGCATTCATCCACAAGAAAGTACCTTGCAAGCACGTTTTGGACATACAGCACCGCCTCGCCACCCTCCCTGAAGAGTCTGCGCCTATCGCTGCACCCCCTGCTGCTTTTGTGGCCCCGGAGACCCCTCCGGTTCCCTTTATGGGCCGTGTTGCCAGGAACACCGCAGTTCCTTCCGAGGGGTTGCTGGTAGGGGGTGCGCCTGCTGTTGATGACTGGGCTGCTCCCCCGCCAGCAGTAAGAAAACCGACAGAGCGGAAGATCGAACCAGGGGGTCGGATTGTTTTAGGTGCGGGTACTTCTAAGGGAGGAAACGATGAATGATCCAACCAAACTACTGGCCGAGGCAAATGCCTTGGTGATGCAGATACCCGGTGCTGCTGACATTATTGCGGCTACGCAAAAGGGTGATCACACTCCCATGGAGGCTGCTGCGCTGTTGGCGGGTCTGTTGGAACGCAACAAGAAGCAAGCGTCTGCGTTGAACGAACTCATTCGGGTTGAGGGGCAGGCTGCCCCGTTGGTGATGGAGCACGACAACGGGGCCTCGATGCTCAACCCTTTGGTGGAGGCAGCTATCATAGAACGCTCCAGCATCGACGGTGACGTTCCCGAATGCCGCTCTGGGCCACTCCCGGATGGGGCCTTCCCTGCGGTTCCAGTAAAGACTGTCTCCCCGGACCCGGTGCTTGTAGGGGTGATGCTTCAGCGAGCCTCTGAGCAAGTGCAAGGGGAGTTGAAGCTCGCCTTTCAGGAACACAAGGCCATTTGTGCCACCAAACAGGCCACCATCAAAGCCCTGATCGACTGTGGCGACGACGATGAGAAGGTAACGGCACTGCTTGAGAAGGCCAAGAAGGACCTTCCAGCACCTCCAACGGGGGTGGGCGGCTACGAGGCGGGGGCGCTCCCGGCGTTGAGGGAGGTCCCAGAACCATCTCCCATTGAACTGGCGGTCCTTACCGAAGAGGCTCGCCAAAAGGCTGCTTACTTGGCAGTGGCAACTACCCAAGGCCGAAGGTCATTGAGGCCCGTGGTGGAAGAACTGGTACGCCAGGAGTTGGCTGACCATGGGGTTTCTGTGGAAGTGGGAGAGGTCGTTGATCCGACCCTCCAGGCTGTCTGGGTCGTGGAGGTTCATGGACCCGATGAGATCAGCGACGAGTTCTCCCCAGCTAAAACTGCGGCCATCACTTTGGCCCAAGATTTGGTAGGGGGAGGGGCTGCGGACATGGTATCCCCCGTACTAACAGTAAAGGCGATCAACGCTATTGCGGATCGTCAGTTCGGCTGGAGTGCTCTACTGAAACCCAAGGAGGACGTATGAGTATCGGAAACTGCATGGGTAGAACTATCGAGAGAACTTCGGGGCACGGGCATCTGGTAGTAGTAGTGCCAGAGACTCGTCTCAAGGAAGCATTGAAACACGCAAGTGTCTCGGTGCCCGAAGGCTCCTGGTGCGGGGGAACCACTTGGGTCACCCCTACCGGAAAGAAGATCACTGTGACGTCCGTCAACGCCAAGCCGTTCAGCGACGAGTTCTCTCTCGCTTTGTGTGGCTGGGGTGATCGGGACCACACCCCCCAGTGGGAGAAGTTGAAGGGGTGGAAAGAAGCCTCTGGCAAGCAGCTTTGCTCGACATGAGCCATGAAATCTGGACCGTGCAAGTGCAAGGAGGCACCCCTTTTGGCCTGGGGATTGCGGGCAACCCTCGCGTAGAACACAACGGGGGGATGTCAGTCTTTCATCTGGTGATCACTGAGCAGCAAGCTGAGGTCATCAAGGACATCGCAGAGCGTCGTGAGTGCAAGATTGAGATTCGGCCTATGCAGAAGCAGACAGATGAGCAGAAGTCCGAGAGGATGGCTCTCCTGGGCATTCAGCGAGGTGAGAAGTGCTGGCCCTGTGGGGCGTGCCCTAACTGTGCATGGTTTGACCCCCTTATTGAGGTAGGGGAGCCATGCGGGCATATCTCCTGGCCCGTGGAGACACGCGCTGCCTTTGAAGAGAGCGACAAGGCAGCCAAAGACTGGGAAGAGTGCCCCGTCAAAGAGCGGCTCTCCCAGGCGAGCTAATCCTCATCCTCCCGGTCTGCGTCGTAGTTCTTCCAGTCCAGCCAGAAGCCTAACGCCACTATCAAGTGGAGGAAGGCTGAAGCAGCTACCTCCACCGTCTCATGGTAGTCGCTCAGGCTCAGATGGACATGGCCCACGATCCAAAAGGGGATTGCAAACTGCTGGCTGTACCAGATGAGAGCGAACTTACTGAACTTCTTGAACTTCAACGACCTCTCCTGCCCTTTTCATCGTACCGGAGACTCGTTGTGGGGGGTTCTCAGAGGGACTCTTCCCCGTAGATAGAGGTATGCGACTGCTCCCACAAGAAGTGCCGAGAGACCCTATTCATGCGGAGATCCTGCACGGGCTGGTGTCGAAGCGCCTTACACCCGACCAAGTGATGCCTTTGTTCGACATACCGGGCATTGGGTTCCATCGTGCCTTGTGGATATTGACCCTCTCAATGGCCTACTACAAGTGGACGGGAAGCAACACCTTCGTCGTACCTGGGGCCATGCGTAAGGCCCTGGAGCAGACCTCCTTGGAAGAGGTCACAGCCGATGACTTGAAGTTGCCCTTCCCTTGCGTCTACATCGCGCTGCCTGGGTGTGACCTGGAGCTTTGGGGTGGCCCGAGAACCCAATGGCATGAGTGCGGGGGTGTGTTTTTGGTGCGTCCCACGCCTGAGGTGGGCCTCTGTGACGAGGGCCAAGACATCATCACGGTCTACCTGTGGGGCATGGAAAACGACAGGTCCGAGACAGCAGGGGACGATGCGTCTTTCTGGCTCACCATCGACCTGAACGAGATGCGCCGGATGAGCTTGGACCTGGAGCAATACCTGTACATGCTCCTGGCTGATGAGAGCCGGGACGAAACGTCCAAGGACCTGCTCCCGTTGGGCCTGCGTCTTGAGCTTGGAACGGAGATGCCCAAAGGAAAGAGGCGCAAGAAGCTGGTCAACAGCATGGTGTCGATCCTTCGGATTGCCATCAACACGCTTGTGTACCTCGACACGGACGAGCCTGATGTGACCCCGGACAAAGACTCAGCCAAGGTTGAGGCACAACGGCGGGAAACTCAAAAGGCCCTGGATCGGATCAAGAACCCCAACAAGAGCAGGGGTCGTCGCTTGCGGAAGAAGCTCGAAGACCTCCCTGAAGACAGGATTGTGTGGGTAGGAGGCTCCCTTACCAGCACTGAGCCGTCAGGTAAGAAGGGTTCGGCTGAGGCGAGGCGCAAGGCTGCTGAGCATTGGGTGAGGGGGCATTGGCGACCGAAGCGCCGGACCATCAAGGCCAAGATGGAAATAGCAAAGACGCTCTCGGAAACACAGAACGAAGCTGCCTTCAAGGCTATGGAACATGCCACCACGCTCAAGAGTGGTGATGCCTCCAAGATCACTAAGGCACTCAAGGAAGCCCACAGGGCGCAAGAGGAAGCTGTTGAAGCCACCGCAGACTACACAACCCTTCAAGAGGAACTGGAAGGGCGCAGACGATGGATTCGGCCTTACCAGAGGAACAAAGGAGCGGAGCGGAAGGTAAAGTCTCATCTCTACGTCGTAGGTGATTGATGGGTGATGACAAAAAGGTGGTGGATCTTGACCAGCATCGAATCAAGCTCGCTTTGGAGGGGGTGCGGGTTCCAGACCTGGACACTGACCCTGTGGCTTACATCGAAGGTGTGTGGGGGGAGGACGTTTACGGCTTCAACGCCGTAGTCAAAGACCTGGAAGATTTGCGGAGAGGGGGGACAGGTGGCGACTTGGGTCGTCCAAGGACGCACTACGAAGTAGAGTTACTCGTCAAGCATACGAGAGCTTTAGCCAATGACATTGCCCGCCACTTTGGGCTGGAACATTTGATACACACCGAGGATGAACTGCCATGAGACGACGAATCGCAAAGAAAATCGTACAGTTGTACGAGGACGGGGAGAGGGGCCACAGACGCCAAGCTGTGGTGGATGCCTTTACCAGGATGAGGATGGAAGTCCCGCAGCCCGAGGAGCCTGTTTCGGCCCCCGCGCAGAAGTTCGTGAAGAAGCCCCAACGAACCGAGGAAGAGATCAAGGCTGCGTTGTCTGCTGTCGTGAAGATCACGATGGACACCTTGGCGGGCAACTCGCCCTTTGAGGAAGCTGGCCCCGACCTCTCGTCCATGAAGGTGGGTGAACTGAAGGCTCTGGCAAAGGAGCGGGGTCTGACGGGCTACTCCAGCTTGAAGAAGGCTGAGTTGGTCAGCGCACTCTCCGCATAGCCTTCTTCGTGGCCTTGTAGGTGCGCCTGCGGTGTCCCCAGCGCATGAGGAACCTTGCTGCCTTGCCTGACCTGTTGCACAGGTGGTAGAGGCGGCGTGCGTCCTTCGCATCCTTCATAGCGGTGTGGGAGCCGTCGGTGTCCCACCGTAGGAACTCTCGGATAGCGTCCATGGAGAGAGACTCCAGGCCACATGGCACGAGATGCTCATAGGCGAGGGTTACGGTATCTACCTTGTGGTAGGGGAGTTTCGGATTCCACCCGGCATTCTTGAAGGATGCGGAGAGCATGTCGATGTCGAAGCCCACGTTGTGGCCCACCAGGACGCATCCTTGGAGGGTTCCGCTAATCAGGTCAACGACCTCTCCCATGCGGGGGGCAGCCAACCAGCGGTCTGGGTTGGCCGCATAGCCGTTGATCTCCAGCGCCTTCGGATGGGCGAGTTCGATCTTCGCGGGCCGGATGAGGGACTGGTAGTACTCAACGCGCCCATCCGGCCATTCCTTCACGATAGCCACCTCGATGACCTCATGGGTCGCCGGGTCGAGTCCCGTAGTCTCGGTGTCGATGAAAGCGAGTGGTCGTTCGGAAATAGGGATACGCATTGTTTGTGCCTATATTCTCTACGGTTTCCCAGGCGGTCTGGAACCCTCTCGATGCTTTTCCTATAAGCAGTTGTAGATAGACCTTCCCCCGACAGGAGTTCTCACATGGCTATTCGATCTACTGCTTCAGCCTTTCAGCCCTCACCCCCCTACCTTCGCATCAGGCCAGCTTTCGGCAAACGCATCGGTGGGAATACGGGACGTAGCACTGGTATGCGTGATGGTGCCGTTTCTTCGGCCTACTCGGCTGGTGCGGGAGCCTTCCAGAACGGCGGCAACGTCAAGCCCAATATGTGCTGTGCGCCCCCTCCGGGAGCAACTCGCATGTTCAAGATAAACGCCAAGATGGGATAAGGGGGTTCTGTAGCTTCTCCTGACCCGTAAAGAGGGAGAGGAGAAGCTAATGGCCCGCACTTTGTTCATAGGCGACGTTCACGGCATGGCCGATGAGTTGCGTCAGTTGGTGGAGCGACTGGACCCCCAAGCGGGTGATGCGGTCGTTTTCGTCGGTGACTTGGTGGACAAGGGACCGGATTCCGTTGCTGTGGTTCGCATGGCGCGGGAGATGGCTGAAGCTGGGTCTTTCCAGGTCGTGTTGGTTGAAGGCAACCACGAGGACAAGCACCGTCGGTTCCGTCGGAATAAGACGTTGCGGCCTGAGGTTGCTGAACAGCAAGCTGCTCGGTCCCCCGTATTGGCTGAGGTCACGGAAGCCTTGTCTCAAGAAGACGTGGCCTTCTTGGACTCTGCTGTGCCTTTCCACAAGGTCCCTGAACACGGCATATTGGTCGTTCACGGCGGTGTCCCTGGTGACATGGTGGAGTTCCCGGCTGAGACAGTCGAGGAAGCCGCTGCTTTGACGGGTAAGGCCAAGCGTCGGTTGCAGTTGTTGCAGCGCACTCGGTTCGTTTCTGTCAGCACAGGAGGCTTCTTGAAGTTGGGCACTGAATCCGAAGCTGATCCGTTCTGGGCTGAAGTCTTCGACGGTCGGTTTGGTCATGTTGTGTTCGGCCATGAGCCTTTCATGGATGGCCCCGGTATGTTCCCTCACGCTACAGGCGTGGACACGGGTGCCGTGTTCGGGGGGTCGTTGACAGCTTTGGTTGTCGAAGCCTCTGGAGAGCGGTCTTTCGTGTCCGTTCCTGGGCGTAAGTTCAGCGAGCGGTGGAGTTCCCCTGGCCGGTAGGTCGGGGGGGTTTCTTCCTTATTGCCAGCGGGTATCAATACCTGTTGTCGGCTGGAGGCCCAATGAAAATGGAAGACATGAAGGGGTGGACCATGGATGTGGTGGACCACCTCCTGAGCCAAGCAGTCACGTTCCGCAAAAAGGGAGATGAGATTCCCCCGACCTTCTTTTTGGTCTCGTTCCCGGAGAACGAAACCCCCTTGGTTTACCAAGTCGATCCCTCGAACTGGGGCAACGACAAGGAAGGTGTGGCTCAGCAGATCCGCGTCCAAAGTGAAGAGGTGGGTGCGCGGTACGTCATCCACCTGTGTGAAGCGTGGATGTCTATCCCCTCCAACGAAGAAGCATTGGCGGCTGGGGCGTGGATAAACGCTGGCATGTCACTCGCCAGCTACCCGGACAAAACAGAGAACATCCTGCTTTCTGTTGACGGCCCTGACTTGAATCAGATTCTCATGCACCGAATCCACGACGACGGCTCCATCGGGGAGCGGGTGAACGTCGAGGGCGAGTACGGCGGCAACTTCCACAACTTGTCAGGACACGTCGGCTGCAACTGAGGCGGTAGAGCCTCTATCCCCGTGGTGGTGCATGGCGACCATCAAGCTAACCGGCCTCGGCTCTGCCTTCGGCATCACCACAGCAGGGACCGATGACATTTCATCGACCCCTGGTGGGTTGACGGTCGGGGACGCCGATACCGATGACATCACGATCAACGCTGAGTTCACTTCCAGCTTGATTCCAGACATAGACAACGCGGTAGACCTGGGAAACGGGGATAAGTCGTGGCGTGAGATATGCCTGGGGACCGCGATCAACCTCCATGGCACCGGCAATCTCGGCCTGCGGCTTGTGTGGGAAGACCCAACGATTCAGGACGAGACTATCACCCTCCCAGCCAGGAGCGGTCACGTTGCCTTGGAGGGTTTCCTACCCTCCTACCTGTCCTTCGGGAAGAACAACGCCCAGTCAGCAGACCTCACCGACTTTGAACTCTCCACCGTCAACGGGTCAACGAACGCACGGGGGTGGAGGATGCCTGTCCCCGGTGCGGTCACCCACATAAGTTGTCAGTACGATGCGACCGCAAGCGGAGGCACCAACAGTTTCACCCTCGACCTCTACAAGAACGGTGTGAAGGAAGTCGGGTACAGCCTCGTTATGAACGACGTCACTTCGGGTGACCAGGGGGACCAAGTGGCGTTCTCGCCGCATCTTCCCTTTAGTGCTGGTGACAGTCTGACATTGAAACTCACCATGACAGCGGGGCAGGGTGACACGTTCACTATGGATGACTTGGCGTGCCTCTTGAGGGTTCTGAACTGATGCCCACCAACGTCGTCAAGACTCCAGCCGATGAGAAGAAGTGGCAGAAAGCCAAAGCCCGTGCAAAAGAGCAGGGGAAGGCCGAGAACTATGCCTACATCATGGGCATCTACAAGCAGATGAACCCCGAGAGGTTCAAGTCAGCCCAGCGGGTCGCCGCCAGATACGCAGCACAGCTTCCTTTGATGGACCCCCTCTACAACCTGCGGGAAGCCGCCAAGGAACTGCTCTTGCTGGAGGACCATCTGGGTCATGCCCAGAAGCACTGTCCTGACTGCATCCGTAAACATCTGCTCACCACGGAGGCACTGCTTGAAGAAGCAGTTCGCCTCGACACAGAAGGGGAGAAGTTGGGGTTGCTCTCACCGCTTCCGGCACAGGTACGGGAACTGTGGACAGCCTATCAAGATGGTCGCCCGGAGCATGAGATCGGGCAAGCCGCCCGTGTTTTGCGTAAGGGACTCGTAGAGGCTTCTGCCGCTGTTCGTGTGGCTGCCCGAAAAGGGCCGCCCATGCAGATGGGGTCAGCCGCCATGCTCAAGCGTCAGGGCCTGATTCCAGTGGACGTGTTCTTCGGTGAAGCACGCCCCCACAAGCGCCCCATCATTGAACTCGGGGACGGCTTGCAGGACCGACGTGGAAAGCTGCACTTCTTCGTGGGTGTTGATGAGCGGGGGAAGGCCATCCTCGCTGACACGATGGACAAGGCTAAGCGGCTTCATCGGAAGGTCATCCAAGACCGTAAGCACCACACCACAGCGAAAAACGTGGCTGCGAGATTCCAACTCAAGCAGGCCAAGCCTGAGAAGGCCCTGTACACAGCCGTTTTTCTCGATGACCCCGATGCTTTGAAGCGGTGGTGGGTGGAAGAGACCGGGATTCCGCTGTTGCCGAAGCACTACGCCCACCACATGACCATCAAGTATAGGCCCGACGCCAAAGAGGTAGTGGACCTCCCCATCGGTAAACGTGCCCCCCTCAGGATTGTGGGGTGGGCGGCAGATGCGAAAGGGCAGGCGGTCAAGGTGGAATCATCGGTCAGAAGCACCAAGAAGATTGCCCATGTCACGGTTGCGACCGACGGCACCCGTCCCGTGTACTCCAACAAGCTCCTGGCTACGGGCATAGAGCCTGCAAGCGGAACGCTCAAGGGGCGCGTTGGCTACAAAAGCACAGACTTGCTTCGGCACAAGCCCGTCTTCGACCTCAGTGGAACCATCTACGAAGCACTGTCCAAGATGGGGCCACGCAAAGCAATGCTCCCGGAGCAAGTCACAGACGAACGGGACCACGACGTAAGACGGGATGACCCAGAAGATGGCGGTGGTTCCGTGCTTCCGGGGAGCGAGGAAGAAGAGTGAACGGTCCCGAAAACAAGGAGAAAGGCCCACAAAGTCATGACTGGTGTCCTCCTGGATTCTGGGCTATTCCTTTGGGGGACGAGAAGGCATCAGACCTGTTATGGTTGTACTCTCGTCGCGTAAAGCGGAGCGACCCCCTTCTGAGTGAGCGGTTGGAAGAAGCGTTGCAGAAGGTTGGGTTCGACCCCTCCGACCAAAAGTTCCATCGTTAGGTTGAAGCAAGGGGGGTCTTAGTTTCTCCCTGACGGGTATCTCTTACCTGGAGGTGCCCTTGTGACGAGGAAACTGAAGCCTATTGAGCTTCCCGTCGATCCCAAGTTGGCTGAGGAAGTGCTCAACTTTCCGGTTGTGGGCGCAGCCGGAACCGCCATCACCATTGGTGACCGGGTGCGTGAAGCTATCGCTGCGGTGGGGGAGGCGAACGCCTTCCTTTCCGAGAGTGTGGTCGCCAAGCTCCTGGCCGAGACCTTGATGAAGAGCCAGAAGAGGCGGGGCTTCCCCTCGCTTCAAGTTTCCCCGAATGGTGAGGTGGTTCTCCGCATTGACTATGAGGCTGAGTCCCCTACAGACCACAAGCCCCGGCCTCTTCCCTCCCTCAATGAACTGAGGGCGCTGGCGGCTGAGGCGAACGTGGACATCTCGGATCTCGGACGCAAGAAGCATGAGATCATCAAGAGGTTGGAGAGCCACCCGACGGACGCTCCCCCGGATAGACTGCGGGACGACGTTCAAGAATCAAAGGTAGCTCTCGGGCACATCAAGCTCCCCCGACACTAATCTCGACGGTATCCCCCCTATACGGGACGGCAAACGGAGGTTAGCGTGTCCAACTACGGTTTCTGGACTTACGGCAACAAGTGTGGCCTTGAAGGGGCCGCATCTACGCTTGTAGAGATGCGGGACGGTCGAACCGTGACGCAAAAGGACCCGGACAACCCTGCCGTTCTCGAAGACTACTTCATCGCCTTCAGCTTGAGGTCATCGAAGCAGGCCCGGAACGACTTCACACGCCTTTTCAGTGGCCTTAGCAAAGCAGCCCAGTCACGCCTCACGGATTTGATTCTTCAGAACCCGGCCCAGACCTCTCTGGTTCTGAATGACCAAGACTTCGCGGATGCGATCCAGCACCGCGAGGTGACATCCGGGGTACGGACACGGTTGGAGATGGCGATCCGTAAGTTGCCTGGGGGACTGTGATGGCGAAGTCCGCTACACCCCCACCCCCAGAGGTCACGTCACCGTGTACTCGGGAGAAATCACCCCTGCAATCCAAGAAGTTCATCGCCTACTTGCTGGCCGAAGCAACTTGGAAGGTGGTCGTGATCATCGGCTTGAGCGGAATCATCTACATCCAGACACAACCAGACACAACGGCGGTGGATACTTGGATGTATTGGCTTCTCTTAGCGTGCGTGGTCATCGCAGGTTTTGTAGAAGCAGGTTTTATTGGAGGGCAGGCGTGGCTGGATAGGTATGTTCGCCTTGCCCTGATTGCAGCTAACACTGGGGATGAATCCCCATCTCACAAGGAGTAAGTCATGGGACGAGGAATCCCCACAGCACTCATGGGTCGCCCCCTTCGTAGAAGTGGACACCCTATGCGACACAACAACCCAACAGGAGCCAAGGAGGCAGCCCCGGCTCCCGCCCCAGCGCCTGAACCTGCACCCGAAGCTGAAGAAGCAGCTTTCAGCATGTCCAACTCCAAGGCCGAGCTTTTGGCTGAGGCTGATCGCCTCGTATTGGGAGTGGACAGCGGGAACACCAAGGCCGAGATCCTGGCGGCTATCGAAGCTGTGTAAGAGGGGCCAATGGCTGATCTTCAGCCCATGGTGGTGTTTATGTACACCCGGTCACGGGAGTACGGCTTTTGTGCGGCCTCTTCAGAGGATGCCCAGGTGTACTTCCACGTCGATGTGTTTCACCGGACGATGCCCCAAGAGCCTCCTCCCATCGTGGGGGAGGCTGTCCAAGTAGAGGTTTCCTCTAACCCAGACCGCCCCAAAGCTATCAGGGTGCTTCGTGCCGCCCCTCCGAGCCGTCTCGTAGGAGAGGTGAAATCCTTTGACCCTGGAAAGGGTTGGGGCTTTATCCAGCACGAGTCGGGAAGCTACTTCCTCCATAGGAGCGAGATGGAAGGCATATGGGTGCCTGTTCGCGGGTCACGGGTATCCTTTTATCCGGGAATGAAGGACGGGCAGCCTCGTGCGTGCCATGTCGGACAACAAGGAACTCTTGGGCAAGGAGAGGGATAACGATGTCGGTTGATAGCAACCCTTTTGGGGGCACAGGCGCAGGAAGCACCTACACGCCAATGACAGATGTGGAACGAGAGGCTGTCTCTCGTTTGGTCGAGGCAGGCAGGTTGCGGGTCCATGTCGTGGGTTGGGGTGTTGTCAATAGCCCTCGGGTCATCATCGGGGACCTGCGTATCGGCATCCAGTTCCGACTGGACTTCAATGCTCCAGCAGTCCCGCAACCCAACCACTACTTCGACCTTGAGCTTAGGACGGACTCAGGGCTTCTCCTCTACAAGGAGAGGCAGCCGACCATCTTCAACTACAAGCCTGTCCAAATCTGTGCGGGGATGTTCCTGGACTTGGTGTGGGACATCGCTATCCGGCACATGGACCCCAAGATCGTGAAGGCCCTTGTGCCAGGAGCAACGGGCTTCACATCCAGATGGCAAGACCGGGACACTGGGGAGATGACCCTAAAGGGGAACACCCGGCACATGACCGCAGAGACCCTTCAACGGTTGAAGCAGGTTCGAGTCATGGAAGAGGTCTCCAAGGCCGACACCAAAGAGATGGCCGCAAAAGCCACCGCCAAAGCTGAGGGCCTTGAGCTTGCGGCGAAGAAGGCGCTCATCAAGCTCAAGTAGGTGAGCAACTTTGACTTCATCCCATCCCATCCCTGGTACCAAGGGAGGTGGGAACCACCCCTTCCAAAGGCGGCCCCCATGTGGCCGCCTTCTACTCGGAGGCTCCCCAAAAAAGCGGCCCCAGATCGCTCAAAGCAGACGCTGGTTGCAACAACGCGGTGTGCTCAGAAAAGCTCAGTCTGAACTTCCTCTTTTACGTCGAAAAGGGTGTTTTCGATAAGCAAGGTTGAACCTGGGTTTTCGAGGGGTGTTTTTTGAGCCTCAGAAATCTCTGAGCTTACGGACAGTTCCCCGGCTCGAATCATGCTTCAGGAACCAGTGATGTCGCTCACGGACCTTCACGGACTGGATCTCACCGGCTGCTAAAATCCTGCTGACGGGGGGTTCCATTTGGGCGGCCTCACCGTAGAGAACACAGAGGGCTTCCCCTTCATCCCACGGGGTGGAGAACAGTCCTCAAGCCTCCCCCGGCTCTAAGCGGGTTCGGTCTCTGCCGACCCTAAACGCAGCACCCTCTCACTGGTGTAAAAAGGGAGCGCCTTCTCCCTGGTGTGAAACGGAGCGTGAGCCTACCGGACGTTATACCGGAGGCGTAGCCGACTACGTTAGTGTTGGGGTTCCAACCCACCTTACGGGGGCGTGTGACCACGGGCGATACCGGGGGGTTCCAACCCACCTTACGGGGGCGCGGCTGCGAAATGCGAGAAGGCGCAGGGGTTGGCCTCCCTTATCGGGCCACCCACTTTCATTTACCCTTCCACAGCGCCGTTAGAGTCGGTGACCAGGGGATAGGCAACCCCGTTGAGTTGTGGGAGGGTTCCCTTCAAATGGCGGGAATGGGGGGTTCCCCTTTTCCTCTTCGCCCGTAGAGAGACTAAGCCCACGATAGTGCCCGGTGACTTACCTTCTTCAAGACCGGATTCAGGCTTCGTGTAAGAAGGCGGTCCACGCGACACAGTGGAACGGCCCCCAGTAGGCCCGACGTTGCCGACGTTGCAGCGAGGCCAAACAGGGTTGCAGGTGCTGCAAAGCCCCCTCTCCTAAAGCCCCGTTGATCTGGACGGCACAAGGGAGGGGGTTTCGTTATTCAGGCGCGTGCAGCGGCGAGTTACCGGGAGTGGACGGGTCTGTGAAGTCGAAATGGGTTGTCTTCTCTGAAGCCAACTTGGCGGTCTTCAGCATCTCCAACGCTACCTCGTAGGGGCAAGCGTTGGCGTTAGGGCGTCGATCTTCCAGGTAGCCATAGCCATCCTTGGCTGTTCCTATCGGGATGCGGATGGAGGCCGTGCGGTCGCTGACGCCGTACCGGAACTCGTTGTGGGAACAGGTCTCGTGCTTCCCGGTCAAACGCATCTCGATGCCATCCCCGTACACAGCGAGATGAGCAGCCCTACGCTCCGGGGTTCCAGCGGCTTCGCACCATGCTTTGATGTGCTCCATGCCTCCTTCTTCACGCATTGCTGCGGTGGAGAAGTTGGTGTGCATCCCACTCCCGTTCCAATCACCGGGAACGGGCTTCGGATCGAGCGTGGCGTTGATGCCATGGTCTTCGCCCAGGCGGTACAGCAGCCAGCGGGCAAACCAGAGATGGTCTCCTGCTTCAAGGGCAGTGCAAGGACCGATTTGGAACTCCCATTGACCCGGCATCACCTCAGCGTTGATGCCGCTGATCTTCAGCCCTGCCTCAAAGCAAGCCTGGAGATGGTCCTCGATAAGCTCCCGTCCGTACACTTGGTCGGCACCGGCACCGCAATAGTACGGGCCTTGGGCAGGTGGAAATCGTCTGTCCTCCCCGAAACCGAGAGGTCGTGCCCCGTCAAAGAGGACATGCTCCTGCTCCATGCCAAACCACGCATCCGTGAACCCCTCTGCTTCCAGGAAATCGCGCACCGCAGCCCGCTTGTTGGTGGGGTGGGGGGTGACACCATCAGCCTCGTAGACTTCGCACAAGGCGAGGAAGTGGCCCCTGCCTCGAACGGGGTCAATGACGATCCGCACGGGCTTCAGGATGCAGTCTGAAGAGTCTCCACTGGCTTGCCCTGTGGAACTTCCATCGAAGTTCCAGTCAGGGAAGGTCATTTCTTCCCCCTCCGGTTCGGCCAGCACCTTGGTTTTTCCACGGATGGTGCGTGTTGGGAAGGTGCCGTCAGGCCATAGGTAAGTGACAAACATGCTCGCTCCAGGTGGTTTACGCCGTCTAACCAGCGTACCCATCTTCAGCCCAGCCCCCGCCTTTCAAAGCAAAGGAGGTCTGAGAGATCATCTTCTTACAGTTCTTGGAGTCGCATTCGGGGCAACTCTGGGGGTTTTCACGCTCGTCGTGCTTCAGGAGCCTCTCGAACCTCTTCTCGCATTTCTCGCATCGGTACTCGAACAGAGGCATGGATCCCCTCCTTGCTTCCACAATACCGATAAGGTGCCTATTCACGCCGACCGACGGGAGAGAAGATGGCACGAACCATTCGAGAGATAGTCCACGAGCAGATGCAGATGCAGATGCAGCCGCTGAAGCTCCAGCCGGATTACGGAAGTTCAGAGGGGGCAGCAGTGCCACGCGGGGAAGACCGCCAAAAGCAAGCCTTCAACAAAGAGAACGGCCCTGAGCTACTGGGCCAACTGCTTCGCGTGCTCAAGAGCAACGGCATGGACGACGCACTACAAGCTATCAAAAGCTGTGGCCTCACCCGTAAGCTCAACGATGAGTGGATGGGAGACACCCGGAACCGCCAGAAGCGCAAGCGTGATCGGCGTGCTGCGGAGAGGGTGGACCCGGAAATGCTCAAAGCATGGAAGAGGCACGTCCTGAGAAACCAACGCCGTTGGGGCAGACACGACGCAGACGACTGGCTTGATGAGGCCATCAGCTACGGCGAAGAGTATTGGAAGGCCATGAACCTTGATCCAGGGGATGACGTTCCTATGCGAGAGGTAGAGCAGTGGGCCGAAAAGCAGGCTCCCGGCTTGATTGCTTTCGCACAGTTCACGGACCTGATGCCGAAGATGGCAAAGGAACACGCTTCCGAAAAAGCCTTGAAGAAGTACTTCAAGGACCACCCCAATATGACGGATGAGCAAAAGTCCAAGCACACGGTCAAAGAAGAGGGGGGTGGAGGTGCCGTGGGGGACCTGACCTCCGCTGCCAGTGCGATGCTCGACAAGATGCCCGACGACGTGCAGAGGTTTGTGAAGGACAAGAAGCACCGTGACGAGGTGCTCACACAGGTTGCCGACGACCTGCGGGAGAACGCGCCCAAATATGTGAAAGAGGTGAAGAAGGGGCTTGGACCTGAAGTCAAAGCAGCAGTCGAAGGTGTGGAAGCACTGTCGAAGGGTGATTCGCCTTCTTCTGACCAGAAGAAGGCGATGAGGAACTTGGCGGTGGAGGTTACTGCCGCTGTAAGTACGAAGGGCGTCCCCGGTGCAGCAGCACTCATAGGGATGAAGGTCCTCAAGCACATTGCTGTAACGGCATTGAATGCTGTTCTTGGGACTCACTTCGGGCAGCAGCCTGCTACGGCTAAGGTTGCCGCCTTGGGTGAAGACCAGTTTATTGCAGAACTGCTTGTTGCTGTGGGGGACGAGTTGGGCAAAGGGATCTCTGAAAAGGACCTTATTGATTCCTTGAACAGTGCCCCTGAGAAGAAGGCGTCAGCAAGGCGTGTAGCCACCGCGTACCAGATCAAGACCGGCAAGCGGAAGGAAGTACCTCGGAGACCCTTCCGCCATCCAGGCGGCCAAAAGCATCGGCTTGACCCAGAAGGGCGTCCTGGAGCACGGCCTCCCGACACCTGGGATGATGTGGTTCCGGGTCGAGGTTCAGACCAGTACATCCGGGCCGTCAAGCGGATGCTTCAGAAGAAGACGCCTGACCAGAAGATTCTCCGCAGTCTCACGACCAAGTGGCGGCTCTCTCCACGAGATGCCCAGCGGGAGTTGGACCGGATCAAGGGGCAACTCAGGCTCGCCAAGAAGTTCTACTCCCTCCGGGATTTCCAGACGGCTGCTTTCGAGGCAGACCGGGCGGTGGGCAACGCGGTCAACGCGACAATCCACCTCAAAGAGATGTGGGATTCCTTCGAGGAGATCCCCCCGAAGCAACAGCCACTCTATGACTTGAACCTGAAGACAATGTACCAGTTGAGTAAGCCCAGAGGCTATGCCAACAACGTGTACGAGAAGCTCAAGAGGTACCGCTAATCATGGAAAACAACGCTGCCAGAGAAGCCATCCGCAGGCTCCTGGGTAAGCAATCCAGTGGCGGTGACCCCAAACTCGACTTCCCCAGTGTGTCTGACCCTGACCGTAAGGCAGGCACGGAAAAACTCTACAAGAAGTTGGAGGCATTTGAGCGCAAGCATGGTCGAAGCAAGGCGTTGACCAAGGCTTTGGAGGCTGTCCTCAACCTCAATCATGCCCTCACCGTAGCCGAAGCCAGCCTCTACACCTCGGACGAAAACTGGCGCAGGAACCGGTAGGCCCCCTATCGGAACCGTAGGGTCAGGAGATCCCATGCCCAAGGCCCTTACAGCATCAGATAGGTCGGCCCTCATCCGACTTGCCTCCTCCCTCCCCCTTGGAAGCAAGGAACGCAGGGTCATCCTTGCGGAGTTGGCAAAGACCCCAGCGGGAGCGAAGAAACTCTACGACAAGTACAGGGCGGAACACCCGGCCACAAAGAAGGGGCCGAAGGACTTCTACGAGCCGAAAGCGAAGGGCGACGGCGAAAAGAGTGAGAAGGCAAAGTCCAAGGGCGAGAAGGGGCAGGAGAAAACGGACAAACGGCGGGAGGAAAAGGAGAAAGACGAATATGCCTACAAGCACTGGGCCTTGGATGATGTCAAAAAGGTCATTCAGAAGGGGCCGGAAGCCGTCAGGGACGCCGCCCACGAGATCATGAAGTACCTTGAGGTTGACCCCGAGGAAGAAGGCGTGGACGTGGCGCTGGCTGAGGCCAAAGAGCAGATGGGGACGGATCAGAGGTATGAGTTCGCCCGTGCCCTTCTCAGCAAGCACAAGAAGAACCAGAGCAAGAAGAACCAGAGCAAGAAGGCCAGTTCCGACCGCAAGACTCTCATCCGCTTGGCCTCATCCCTCCCTGTGGGATCACCTGAGAGGAAGGCCATCCTCGGCTCCCTTTCTCGGCAGGCCGCTTCTTACAAGGAGTACCTTGAAAGGGCCAAGAAAGAGGGGAAGAAGCCGATCTCCCAAGACGAATGGGAAGCCCGTTTCGGCAAGGGCAAGAAGGACGAGGGCAAGAAGGA
>Ga0098044_1000728_pt1 | contig 17155 bp, 19 predicted proteins | sample 10_taG_FD_75053 | JGI IMG/M metagenome (GOLD analysis project Ga0098044, IMG submission 75053) | Marine viral communities from the Subarctic Pacific Ocean - 10_ETSP_OMZ_AT15264 metaG | ecosystem: Environmental > Aquatic > Marine > Oceanic | place: Pacific Ocean | collected 2015-01-16 | reverse complement strand
GATGACCTACCCAAAGAAATCTCAAAGACTTGGGACTTCTCATCCTTTCTTAAAGGCAGAGATATCGAGTATGCGAAATTCTATTCCGGTGGCACCGCACTAAAAGACGCCTGCCCAGAAGCTATCAAGGAAGATTGGAACAACATCTGCACTCGTATGCGTGCGTTCCTTCGTTCTTTTGAACACTCACAGGTTTGCCTCAACGAACATTGTTTCTATGATTTAGTCCCACAGAGATTCTTAATGGAATACTTCGACCTCAAGAATGAGATTACAGAGAGTGTATTCAGAACACACCTTAGACCAGACAACCACGATTTTCTAGTCTCTGTCGCCGAGGTGCTCTCCGATGTCTCCTTCCAGAAACTAAACATAGACAAAGAAGCCATACGGTCAGAACTTGTCACCACCCGAGGAAGAGACGCCTGGAAGAAGGTTGATAAGCACCCATATGTAAGGTATAACCTGTTTGGTGCCAAGACCGGAAGACTCACAACAAAGAGAAGTAGCTTCCCAATTCTCAACCTTGACAAGAAATATAGAAGCGTCCTTAAACCAAATAATGACTGGTTTATCGAACTAGACTTCAATGCCGCCGAACTACGCACGCTACTGGCCCTATGCGGCTCTGAGCAGCCCGCAAACGACATACACGAATGGAACATTAAGAATCTTTTCGAGGGCACAGAGAGCCGTGAGGAGGCTAAGAAGAGGGTGTTTTCTTGGCTATACAATCCCGCATCTGAAGACAAGCTATTGAATGAGATTTATGATCGAGATGCGGTAGTTGAGAAGTATTTTAATGGCGCTCGTGTAAAGACTGTGTTCGACAGAAAAATAGAGGTTGACAAGCGCCGATCTTTGAACTATATTGTTCAGAGCACAACAAGTGATTTATTTTTAGACCGGCTAGTTAGAATCCATTCTATGCTATCCGATCGCCCATCAAGCGTTGCGTTTTTTATCCATGATAGTTTGGTAATAGATTTGGCAGACTCCGATAAGAGTTCACTCCCTCAGATTATAGAGGAGTTTTCAAACACAAAGCTTGGCAAGTTCAAGGCGAACGTATCAGCCGGTAGAGACTTTGGAAACATGAAGGAGATAAAATGATACTATACGATAAACTTATTCGTGATAAGATCCCCGAGATCATTAACAGCAAAGGAAAGAACTATGCTATTCGTATTGCTGGTGACTTGGAGTATAAGGATATGCTCCGAAAGAAGCTTCTTGAAGAGGCTGAAGAATTTCAAGATGGACCTTGCAGGGAAGAGTTGGCAGACGTACTTGAAGTATTCTACGCAATCCTCCAGGCCGAAGGCTATACCCTAGACGAGGTCGAGTGCGCCCGCCAGAAGAAGGCAGACGAACGAGGAGCCTTTAACAAGAAGATCATCTTGGAGAAGGTATACTAATGGACTCTATCGTAGGACTCGGCTCCGCCGGCTGTGCGATTGCAGATAAGTTTGCTCAATATCCTCAATATAAAACCTTTAAGATAGATCAAGGATTAAAAGGCTATCAGAAGGATGGGGCCTATAATTTAAAGAAGCATGATAGCCATCAAGGATATGAAGAGAACACCCCAAAGATGGCGCACTTCTTCAAACCTATCACCAAAGATGTGCTGTTCGTCACCTCCGGCGCAGGCGAAGTATCGGGCTGCACACTACAAATTCTTAAGCAACTGCACGACAAGAAGTGCAACATTAGTGTCTTGTACATAAGACCAGACCTTACGCTTTTGTCTGGCACCGCAAGGCTTCAAGAACGCCTTACTTGTGGCGTGTTACAAGAGTATGCCCGTTCAGGAGTTTTTGAAGCACTGTATATAATTGGCAATCCTGAAGCTGAAGCCTTTATCGGAGAACTATCAATAAACAACTATTATGATAAGATCAACGATTTAATTTTAAGTAGCTTTCACATGCTAAACATCTTCAACAACACCAATCCAGTTCTTGATACATCTTCTGGTTTTGGAAACTTGGCAAGAATTAGAACTCTTAGCGTTTTAAATCTTGAGACAAGCGAGGAGAAAGCACTTTACAACCTAGACAATCCAGAAGAGAAGATATTCTATTTCGCAATCTCAGAAGAGTCTCTTGAGAAGGACGGCAAGCTTTTGAACAAGATTAAAGAACAGATCAAGGAAAACACAGAAGAGAACTGCAATTCTTCTTATCGTGTTCACTCCACAAAGTATGAGGATGACTTCGCTTATTGCGTCTTGGGCACATCCGAGATACAGAAAGTTTAAAATAGTTCTTGACAAAAGATTGTTTTTGATGTAATGTATAACTCATAACCAAGAGGAGATTCAAATGATCGTATATAACGGGACATTCACAAAGAAGGACGGAGCAACCAGAACGATGACCTTTGTCCGCAAAGAACACTGGGCGGAAGTCAGCGAACAACTCGCCATAACACTGGAGAACTCACATTCAAAGGAACTCCCAGAAGGGATGGAACTTGTGTGGGATGTCAAGAAGTCTGCTTTTCGAGTGTTTAACTGGAATTCGGTTGTTGGAGAAGTTACTTTAACCGAACAATAAATTTTGCTTAACAAAACTAAGCTTATATGATATAACAATAATACAACTTTAGGAGAAAAATAATAATGGCTATTGATTTACAAAAGATGCGGGCAAAGCTCGCAGCACTAAGCGGTGGTGGCAGTAAGAGCAAGTCTTCTTTCTGGCGTCCACAAGATGGAGAGCAACAGATCCGCATTGTCCCAACACCGGACGGCGATCCATTTAAGAACTATCACTTTCACTACAATCTTGGCAACAACGCTGGGTTCCTCTGTCCAAAGAAGAATTTCAACGATGATTGCCCGGTATGTAGTTTTGCCTCTTCCCTTTATAGCGAAGGCTCTGATGAATCCAAGAACATGGCCAAGTCCCTGTTCCCTCGCATGCGATTCTTCAGCCCCGTTCTAGTTCGTGGTGAGGAAGATCTTGGCGTCCGTGCTTGGGGTTATGGCAAGATGGCGTATGAGAGCCTTCTCAATCTTGTCCTCAACCCAGAGTATGGAGACATCACAGATCCGCTAGAGGGCACAGATCTCAAGCTTACTTATGGTAAGCCCCCCGGCGCAAGCTATCCACAGACTAGCTTTATGCCAGCAAGGAAGACTTCAAAGCTTTGCAGTGATATGACCGATGAGCAGTGTCAGGATTTGGTTGATACCACTCCCGATTTTAACGACCTCTTCGATCGCAAGAGCACAGCAGATGTACAGGCAATGCTTGACGCATACCTATCTGATGACGCAACTTCTGAGGCAGCATCTACCGAAACGCACAAGTATAATAACTCAACTCCCGCTAATAATACAAGCGCATCAAATTCGGTTGAGGATGCTTTCTCGGACCTCCTGGGCAGTTAGCAGGAGATCACCCGCAGGATGGGCACGGGGAGGACCCTAAAGGGGTCTAAATAGGTGCCCTATTTTTATCATAGGAGAGTTTATCAACATGGCAAGAAGGAACAAAGACAAAGACTCGGCAGGAAAGCTTTCTATCGCAGAGATGCGAAAGATGATTAACAAAAAGTACGGCCAAAATGTAGCACACAATTTGGTTGAGGAGAATCCTACCAACGTCAAAGAATTTATTCCAACCGGCTCACGATGGCTTGACAGTATTATCTGCAAGGGTCGCCGTGGAGGCATCCCCGTAGGTAAGATTGTGGAGATCGCCGGACTAGAAGCCACTGGTAAATCTTTTATGGCAGCGCAAGTCGCTGCAAGCGCCCAACAAATGGGCATTGATGTTGTCTACTTTGATTCAGAGTCAGCCATTGATTCTAACTTCTTAGCAGCAGCAGGATGCGATCCAGAAAATATTTTATATATTCAGGCTACATCTGTCGAGTTTGTTCTTGAGACAATCGAGGACATTCTTGCTCACAATACCTCTAGGGTGCTTTTTATATGGGACAGTCTAGCATTGACCCCAAGCACATCAGACATTGAAGGGGACTTTAACCCCCTTAGTTCGATGGCAGTCAAGCCTCGTATCTTATCAAAGGGTATGTCAAAGCTTACTGTTCCAATCGCAAACTCCGAAGCAACACTACTTGTTTTGAACCAGCTTAAAACTAACATAACAAGTAATTTGTCAGAGAAGTTTACGACCCCATACTTCACTCCAGGCGGAAAGGCTATGGCTTATGCTTATAGCTTAAGAATCTGGCTAACGGGCTTTAAATCTAAGAAGTCGTTCGTTATGAACGACAAAGGGTTTAGAGTAGGTTCAGAAGTTAAGGCAAAGATTGAAAAGTCTCGTTTCGGCACTGCCGGACGGGTATGCAACTTTAAGATCTTATGGGGTGATTCTGTCGGGGTTCAGGATGAAGAAAGTTGGTTCGATGCTGTCAAAGGCTCCAAGTACATTGATCAATCAGGCGCTTGGTTTACCTTAACACATGAGGATGGAACAACTGAAAAGTTCCAAGCCGGTCGCTGGATGGAGAAGATGGCCAATGAGAAATTCAAGGCACGAATCGCTCAGATAATGGATGAAGAAGTTATCACAAAGTTCAGTGAAATGACAGGAGATGCAACGGACTTCTACGACGCAGAAGAAGAAGAATAAAACTTCATTTTTCTGTTGACAGTCCTTGGGTTTTGTTGTAGTATTAGAAACAAGCCCAAGGATTTTTTTTATGAATGGTAAGAACAAAAGATATTTGAAGCTTGCGATGAAGGTGGCAAAGTATTCAGACTCCCCGGTGTATCGCCATGGAGCAGTTCTTGTTAAGGGTGGTTCGGTAATCAATCTGGCAGCAAACAGTCAGAACACTACTTCCTTTGGAGCAAGGTTTCGACACCCCGACAAGGGGCGAGCAACCCATCACGCTGAAGTCGCATCCATACTTGGAGTTCCAAAGTCAAAAACAAAAGGTTCAATTCTGTATGTCGCCAGAATAAATAGAAAAGAAGAACCAATGATGAGCCAACCTTGTCCTATGTGCCACGATGTTTTAAAGCACGTTGGAGTTAAAAAGGTTGTGTATACTGCTGGCGCTGAAGAAATAGGGAGTTATAAATTATGAGCAAACAAGAGAGAGTTTTAGTGATCGATGCTTTGAACATGTATTTCAGAGCTTATATTGTTGATCCATCCTTATCTGCTAATGGACAGCCCATTGGGGGTATTAAGGGGTTCTTTAAAATCTTACAAAAGTTAGTAAGAGAGACAAAGCCAGATAAGATCGTTGTTTGCTGGGATGGACCCAACGGCTCCCAAAAGCGTCGAGGTATCGTCAAAGAATATAAGGCTGGTAGAAAGCCTATTCGTCTTAACAGGTCTATTAAGAATATGACCGAAGCAGAAGAGATGGAGAATAAGGTCTGGCAACAGACAAGACTATACGAATACTTGAATCACACTCCAATTATCCAAACTATGATACCATCGATCGAGGCCGATGATGTGATTTCTTATGTCACAAAGATCTGTACAGAGTTCAAAGGATGGCAAAAGGTTATCGTTTCAAGCGACAAAGACTTCTTTCAGCTTTGCGATGACAACACTATACTCTATAGGCCAATTCAAAAGGAGGTTCTGAATAAGAACTTGATCCTAGAAAAGCACGGCATCCACCCAGAAAACTTTGCTCTCGCCCGTGCCTTATCTGGCGACAAGTCAGACAACCTTCCCGGCATTTCAGGAGTTGGATTAAAGACTGTCTCAAAGCGTTTTCCATTTTTTGCTAACGAGGAGACAGTTACTATTGAACAACTTGAGCACTATTGTGCTAGTATGGATTCTAAGCTCAAGGTTTACGAAAGTGTCCTAGAGAACATTGATACAGTAAAGTTGAACTACAAGATGATGCAATTATATTCTCCAACTATGTCTGCTCAAAGTAAGATAAAGGTTTCCTCTTCTATTCGTGATTGTTATCACGACTTTAATAAAACGCAGATCATAAAGATGATGCGTGAGGATGGATTCGGAGAAGTAAATTGGACCACGCTATTTCAGGTGTTTAATCATATCTCTCACGCCTATGGTGCCGATGATGAGTGATGCCCCGATTGGATTTTCAAGATACGGAGCAAAGTTTCAAGAAAGCCTTGCTCGCCTCATCTTAGAAGACCGAGCCTTCGCAGACCAGATCAGTGAAGTTCTAGACATTAAGTTCCTAGACTTGCGCTATCTACAAGTCTTCGTTAAGAAGGTTTTTGAATATAAAAATAAATATAACACTCACCCTTCTGTAGACTCTATGTCCATCCTTATCAAGGATGGGCTTTCTGATGAGAATGAGCTAGTATCAACGCAGATATTAGAGTTCTTCAATCTATGTCGTTCTGGAGAAGACTTCGAAGGTAAAGAGCATATCAAGGAGGTTTCTCTAGATTTCTGCAAGAGGCAGAAACTAAAAGAGGCGATGATTAAAAGTATCGGACTGATTAACAACTCTAACTACGGAGAGATCAGCAAGCTAATGGAGGAGGCCCTCCGCCTTGGATCGGATAACAATTTTGGGTATGACTATCTTGTAGACTTTGAGCGTCGCTTCCAAATCAAAGCAAGAAACCCAGTCTCCACCGGGTGGAAATCCATCGACGACCTTTGTCGAGGGGGAATCGGCAACGGCGAGCTTGGAGTCGTAGTCGCCCCAACTGGAGCAGGAAAGTCCATGGCCCTAGTTCACCTTGGAGCCGAAGCAGTAAAGGCCGGGAAAACGGTTGTACACTACACATTAGAGCTTCAGGATACCGTTGTCGCCATCCGATATGATAGCTGCATCACCGGAATCAAACTAAACAAGATATTCTCTAGCAAAGAACAAGTTTATGACATTGTTAGTCAAGTTCCTGGCAAGTTAATCGTCAAAGAATATCCAACTAAGACGGCTTCCACTAACACTATCAAGACGCACCTTGAGACTCTCCGCCGCCGCAATATTGAGGTTGATATGGTCATCGTTGACTACGGAGATCTATTACGACCAGTGTCTGCTTTAAGAGAGAAAAGAAACGAACTAGAGTCTATTTACGAAGAGCTACGAGCCATAGCGCAAGTGAACGAGTGTCCTGTATGGACCGCATCACAAACCAACCGGTCAGGGCTCAATGCAGAGGTTATTACTATGGAGTCAATCTCAGAAGCTTTCAATAAGTGTTTTGTTGCCGACTTCATATTTACCATTTCCAGAACCATTGAAGACAAAGCCAACAACGAAGGACGCCTCTTTATAGCTAAGAATCGCAACGGCGCTGACGGCCTAGTTTATCCAATTTTTATGGATACAAGCAATGTAAAGATAGACGTACTAACACAAGCGCCGCTTACTGTCGGGGCTGTTGTCATGAAGACTGCGAAGGAACAACAGCAGACACTAAAAGAGAAGTATAAGTCATTCAGAAACGATTAAGGAGTATCAACAATGAGCAAAAAAGACCTATCAGTAGATATTTTATCAAATATAACAGTGTATATGAAGTACGCACGTTATTTAGAAAGCAAGAAACGCCGAGAGACTTGGCGAGAGCTTGTTACTAGAAACAAGAACATGCATATTAAGAAGTATCCACAATTGAAGGATGAAATTAATGAAGTTTATAAGATGGTCTATGATAAGAAGGTATTACCATCAATGCGTTCAATGCAGTTTGCTGGTAAGCCAATTGAGGTAGCACCAAATAGGGTCTTCAACTGTGCATATCTTCCAATCGACAACTGGCATTCCTTTTCTGAAGTAATGTTTCTCCTCCTTGGCGGCACTGGCGTCGGGTTCTCTGTTCAAAAGCATCACGTTGAAAAGCTCCCTGAGATCCGCAAGCCCTCTGGCAAACGCCATCGTCGTTTCTTGGTTTCTGACTCTATTGAAGGCTGGGCCGATGCTGTGAAATATCTCCTCAAGAGTTACTTTTACGGCGGCTCAAAACTTAAGTTTGACTTTAGTGACATTCGCCCCAAGGGCGCTCGCCTTGTAACATCCGGCGGCAGAGCCCCCGGCCCTCGCCCACTGCAAGAGTGTATTGTAAAGCTAGAGAGCATGTTGGCAGAAAAGAATGACGGCGACCGCCTTGAACCAATCGAGGTTCACGACATCGTGTGTTATATTGCTGACGCAGTTCTTGCCGGAGGCATCAGAAGGTCCGCCCTTATCTCTCTCTTTTCCGCTGATGACGAAGAGATGATTGCTGCCAAGTCTGGCAATTGGTGGGAAACAAACCCCCAGAGAGGAAGAGCAAATAACTCTGTAGTTCTCCTTCGCCACCGAGCAACTGAAGATTTTTTTGAAGACTTGTGGGGGCGTGTTAAGGCTTCCGGCTCTGGAGAACCAGGCTTTTACTTTAGTAACGACAAAGACTGGGGGACTAACCCGTGCTGTGAAATTGCTCTCCGCCCATACCAGTTCTGCAATCTCACGGAAATCAACGCTAGCGACATAGAAGACCAGACAGACCTTGAGCAAAGAGCCCGAGCAGCAGCTTTTATTGGCACTCTTCAAGCTGGATATACAGACTTCCACTACCTACGAGCAGTTTGGCAGAAAACAACAGAGAAGGATGCCCTAATCGGAGTTTCAATGACCGGAATCGCTTCTGGCAAGGTGCTACAAGAAGGAATTGATCTAGAGAAGGTTGCCACTTGCGTTAAGGATGAAAATCGCAAAATTGCCAGCCTTATTGGCATTTCGCCAGCAGCAAGAACAACTTGTGTAAAGCCTGCGGGAACAACATCTTTAACGCTTGGAACAAGTTCTGGCATTCATGCATGGCACGACGATTATTACATCCGTCGCTTACGGGTTGGAAAGAATGAAGCAATCTATACACATCTTTCCATCTACCATCCAGAACTTGTTGAGGACGAATATTTTAGACCTCACGACACAGCAGTTATTTCCGTCCCCCAAAGATCTCCAGAAGGAGCCATTTTAAGAGACGAGTCTGCCCTCTCCTTATTAAAGAGAGTAAAGAAGATCTCGGAAGAGTGGATTAAGGCTGGACACCGCAAAGGACAGAACACACACAATGTTTCCGCCACCGTCAGCATCAGAGACTCTGAGTGGCAAGACGTCGGGGAATGGATGTGGGAGAACCGAACTGTATATAATGGACTCTCTGTTCTGCCATTCTCTGATCACTCTTATGTTCAAGCCCCATTTGAGACTTGCTCGAAGGAAACTTATGAAGTACTGCTCAAGGCACTCACAAACGTAAATCTTGCCAAGATCATCGAGGATCAAGACGACACAGATCTACAAGGCGAACTAGCCTGTGCCGGTGGCCTTTGTGAAATAAAATAAAAAATAAAATAATAGTTGACAAATCATTTTTAATGATGTATTATAAGGATATCTCAAAAACAAAAAGGAGTTTTTTATGAGTGACAGTTTTACAAAAGAACAACATATTGAGCGATACGTTAAGAGCCTCTATACAATTGAGGACGCAATGGAGCCGCTTAAGGAACAGAAGCGTGCCCTCAAGGGTAACTATGTAGAGAATGGTTGGCTCTCCAAAGAAGAGATCTCCATGGCAGTAAAGGCATATCGCTTGCTTAAGGGCGAGGTTGACATGGAACAGCTAATGGATTTCTACTCTACAGTTAAAACCCAGATGAAGGGCTCTCGGTGATTCTTCCAGCCAATAGGCACTTGTTAGTTTTGGACGCAGCCTCTCAGGGTGAGGACACGGAACAATCCGAAGTCCTACTCCCTGAAGGCTTTGCGCCAAAAACAGAGAACGATCACAAACTAGTAAAGATTGTGGCCATCGCTCCCGACTGCAAGTCACTAGATTCGGAAGGTTGTGTGGGGCACTTTGCTATTGTTCCATCGCATATGATTATCAATGTTAATGTAAAGGGCAACGACCACTCTCTAGTTCAAGAGAATTATGTCCTAGCGATTTACGCTGAAGAAAAGTAAGAAAAGAAGGAGAACAATATGATTACTGCACACATGTTATGTGCTGCCATACTTTCGCTCGCCCTGCCAAATGCTGAAACAGCATGCAGCTACTCTGGCGAGGTTGTAGAAGCTGCCCACACAAACGATCTAGACCCGACAGTTCTTGCAGCTTTAATCTCGGTAGAGAGCAACTGGTCAGTAAGAGCGAGAAATAGAAATTCAGGTGCCTGCGGATTTACCCAGGTACTACCACGCTTTACCAACCCCCGACTATCCTGCCGCCAGCTTCGATCTGACGGCGGACTTTCTATCAGGACAGGAGCCCGCCAACTTGCCGGATGGATTAGCCGATCCGCACGGCACAGAGGTGACCCTCTACTTCGTGGACTTTGCGGCTATAACGCAGGCAACTCTTGCTTCACCGGCAACCACTGGAGAAGCGCAGGAATGCGCTATGCCCGCCGAGTTACCCAGATTGCCTCTCAAATCCGCCAAGAAGCAAGAAACATACAAGCAGACCTTGAAGACTCGGCAATTGAACGAGAAACCGAAGTTGGCTATGATTTTGATTACGGATGCGGTCTATGAGCGACAAGGAGATACCCTTTGTCGGACTACATGCTCACAGCGTAGCAGGCTCTCCGTTCGATGCACTTGGTTACCCGCAAGAGCACATGGACTTTGCCTATGAGAACGGAATGAGGGCACTAGCCCTCACTGATCACGGCAATGCCAATGGGCTATCGTATCAAGTTCTTCACGCAAAGCAGATGAACGATGAAGGAAAAGACTTTAAGCCAATCTATGGAGTTGAGGCTTACTTTATTCCATCAATCGACGAGTGGCAAGAAGAGTATGAGCGCATCTCCTCAGAAAAGAAGAAGGTCCGCAAGAAGAAGGAAAAGACAGACTCTCAGGGCACGGTCATCGAGGATGAAACTCGGAAGTCGGAGGACACCCTTAAACGTCGCAGTCACCTTATCTTGCTTGCCAAGAACGAAATCGGCTTGAAAAATATTTTCTCTCTTATTTCTAAGTCTTTCCAACCTAGCAACTTTTATCGGTTCCCAAGGGTGGATTATGACATGCTTTCAGAGCACTCAGAAGGCGTAATTGCTTGCTCTGCCTGCCTTGGCGGCGTCTATGCCGGTGATATGTGGAGAAACAAGGATAATGGACCCGAAGCAGTTCTTGACGCAATGCGCCACACTTCAAAAAGAATGCTTGAGATTTTCGGTGATGATTGGTACGCCGAGCTACAGTGGAATGGTATTCCCGAGCAGCACGACCTTAACGAGTATATTATCAAGGTCGCTCAAGAACAAAACATTAAGTTAGTATCAACCGCCGATAGCCACTACCCAGCCCCCGATGCTTGGAAGGACAGGATTCTATATAAGAAGCTTGGTTGGCTTAATCATTCATCAGACGCAGTTCCAGATCTTCCCGATTCTGTTGAAGAAGTTGGCTATGAGTTGTACCCAAAGAACGGGCAGCAGATGTGGGAGTCTTATAAGAAGTATTCCGCCTTGTGCGAAAGAGAGTATGATGATGATTTGATTATGGATTCTATTACTAGAACCCACGAGATTAGCGAAACTAAACTTGAACACTTTTATCCCGACAACACTGTTCGCCTCCCCGACTTTGTTGTTCCTGACGGAACTACAGCAGATCAAGAGCTACGCAAAAAATCTATCGAGGGCTTGCGCCTATTGTTTAAGGACCAGTCTTTTGACGAGGAAAAGTCTCTAGAGTATGTTGAAAGGTTAAAGCACGAGCTTTCTGTTATTGAGGGTAGAGGCTTTAGCAAATACTTTCTAACTATGAAGGCAATTTCCGACAAGTCAACAGAGCAACAGCTTGTTGGTCCCGGCAGAGGCTCCGCCGCCGGCTCTCTCGTATCCTATGCTCTTGGTATCACGCAAGTTGATCCTATTAAGTATGGACTACAGTTCGAGAGATTCTTGACTAAGCAAGGCAAGGGATATCCAGACATAGATTATGACGTGAGCAATCCAATGGAGATCAAGGAAAAGTTGATCGCAGAATGGGGTGAGAACACCGTTGTTCCTATCTCTAACTGGAACACCCTACAACTACGCTCTCTAATCAAGGACATCTCAAAGTTTTATGACATTCCGTTTTCCGATGTAAACCCGGTCACAAGTGTTATGATCAAGGAAGCCACCCCGATTGCCAAGAAAAAGCACGGCATCACTGCCGGCGTCTATTCTCCAACCTGGGAAGAAGTTCTTGAATACAGCACGACGCTTAAGTCTTTTTTGAAGAAGTATGTAGAAGTCGAGACTCACGTCAAACGCCTTGTTGGACAGGTTCGTTCCTGCTCCCGCCACGCTGGCGGAGTTGTTATTGCTGAAGACTTGGATAAGAATATGCCGCTTATTTATAGTGGTGGTGTTCGCCAAACTCCTTGGTCCGAAGGGCAGAACGTCCGACATCTGGAGCCCATGGGTTTTATTAAGTTTGATATTCTTGGGCTTGCTTCTCTGCGAATGCTAGAGGACTGTATTAAACATGTCCTTCGCCGCCACAAGGGAGTAGCAGAACCAACCTTTGAGGATGTAAAGAAGTTCTATGATGAAAACCTCCACCCAGATGTTATTGACTTTGGAGACGAGGCAGTATATAAGAACATCTTTCATAAAGGCCGCTGGGCTGGGGTCTTCCAGTTCACAGAGCAAGGAGCCCAGAGCTTCTGTAAGAAAGTAAAGCCAGATAACATTATTGATCTAGCTGCCGTTACTTCTATCTTCCGCCCTGGACCCTTGAGCGCAAAGGTAGACAGAAACTATTTGATGTCAAAAAATGCCCCTGCGACTATTGACTATCCTTGCGAAGAGTACAAGGAAGTAACTGAAGAAACATATGGGTACCTTATCTTTCAGGAGCAAATTGCTCTTCTCGCCCATCGTCTCGGCAAAGACTTGTCACTTGACGAAGGCAACATGCTTCGGAAGGTTCTTACAAAGAAGGGCACAGGGAAGGAATCGAAGGTTAAGAAGACTCTTTATAAGAAGTTTGTCGCCGGTTGCCTTGAGAAGAATATCACTCAAGAGAAGGCAGATGAGATCTGGTCTAACTTTGAGTACTTCTCTGGCTATGGTTTTAACAAGAGTCACGCCGTAAGTTATTCTATCTTATCATATCAGTGTGCATGGCTTCTAAACTATTATAAGCCTGAGTGGGTTGCTGCTTTTCTTGACAAGGAGCCAGAGTCGAGAAAAGAAAGGGCAATCAACATCGCAAGGAAGATGGACTTCAAGATCCAATACACCAACGTGAATACTTCAGGCTCTACTTGGGATATTCTAGAAGATGGAAAAACACTGGTTCAGCCATTTACAGCGATCAAGGGACTTGGAGACAAGGCTATTGAGCAAATTGTAAACAATAGACCCTTTGAGACGATTGAAGAGTTTCTGTTTAATGATAATATTGTATACAGCAAACTTAACAAGAAGGCTCTAGATGTACTTTCTCGTGCCGGAGCCCTGGATGTTCTTAGAGACAATAGATTCTCTGGAGCCAAACACTTCTGGTCTTGCGTCGCCGCCGACCGCCCAAAGAACAAAAAGAAGCTCCACGAGAATATCGAACTTTATTTGCCCGAAGGTGAATTTTCTATTGAAGAAAAGATAGAAAATATGGTAAACTTAACGGGAGTGTTTCCGATGGAATTAGTTCTCAACAAGGAAGTTACCGAGAAGATTGACGAGTTCGCTATTCCACCTATTGCTAAGGTGGAGAAGAGTGGTCAAGTCTGCTGGTTTGTTCCACGGGAGATTATTCCAAAGAAGACCAAGACAGGAAAAGATTATTGGATCGTAAAAGCGGTAGACTCAACGAGTACGACTAGCACAATCAAGTGCTGGGGCGTCCGCCCTGGCCTCGATAAGATCCGAATTAATCGACCATACCTAGCCAAGGTTGGGTATAGTGAGCAGTGGGGCTACAGCGTCCGCTCACTGAAGCAAGAGATGAAACTACTATCAGAACAATAAGGAGATAAGATGATTATTGAATACTACCGGCTTCGAGAAGGAGCACTACCACCAGTTCGCTCAAACCCATCAGACGCAGGTCTTGACGTGTTTTATTGCCCAGAAAATGGCGAGTCAAAGACTTTATCCCCAGGAGAAAACGCAGTTCTACAAACTGGACTTAAGTTTGGAGTCCCTCACGGGAATATGCTTCAAGTAATGAACAGGTCTGGAATGGCTGCGAAGAAGTCTGTTGTTGTCGGCGCTCACTGCGTTGATAGCGGTTATGATGGAGAGGTCTTCATTGACATGCACAATATTGGAACAGAGAGCCAAACCCTAGAACCCGGCGACAAGATCGCTCAGGTCGTTATGGTTCCGGTTGTATCCTTCCGAGCACTAGAAACAAAGGTTGATGACCTTTATAACTGGGAAGCTATCACAATCAGTCGTCGTGGCGATGGAGGCTTCGGAAGCACAGGACAATGAAGAACAAGAAAGAAGACCGCAAGAAAAGGCTTGCCAAGCGCAAGGCTCAAGCTGAAAAGCGTAAAGTAAAGAACGAGGAAGCGCAAGCAGAACTTGCGAGCAAGATGAGCATGTTTGACAGAATCCCAGGAAACTGCTTGACTTGTTCGGCTGAATTTGATAAAAAGAATAAACAACACGCATTAACTTGGACAGTAGTGGTTAAGACTGAACAAAAGAAAGTCAATCTTTATTGCCCTGCTTGTGTAGAGACAGCTAAGAAAGTAATCGAGGAGAACACAAATGCCAGCGAAACTATGGAGTAAAGAAAAGGGAGCAGTAGGCTTCAGTTCAAAGAGTGATGACTGGGAAACTCCTCAAGCTTTTTTTGATGGGCTTAATGAGAAGTTTAACTTCACTCTAGACCCTTGTGCTACAAAGGAGTCCGCCAAGTGTGCCAAATATTTCACTCAAGAAGACGACGGACTTTCTAAAAGCTGGGAGGGTCACACTGTGTTTATGAACCCCCCTTATGGTCGTGATATCAAGAAGTGGATTCGCAAGGCATATCTTGAGAGTCTTAATCCCGGCACAACGGTTGTTTGTTTGGTGCCATCTAGAACCGACACAAAGTATTGGCACGACTTCTGTATGAAGGCCAAAGAGATTCACTTCGTTAAGGGCCGTCTCAAGTTCGGAGACAGCAAGAACGCCGCCCCATTCCCTTCCGCAGTTATAGTCTTCAGTTCGAGTTCTCAGCCGCAATATAAGACAGTAAGCAGAAAGGGTGCCCCGCTATGAAAGACGCATTAACATACGATGATGTGTTGCTAGTCCCTCAATACAGTGATATCAAGAGCAGAAAAGAAGTGTCACTATCCGTAAACCTTGGGAATGGAATGTTGCTAGATAGTCCAATTTTGAGCAGCCCAATGGATACAGTTACTGAAAGTGAAATGGCGGCAGTAATATCAATTGTCGGCGGCGCCGGCATTATTCACAGGTATAATAGTATTGACGAGCAGACAGACCTGACTATAAGAGCCAAGTCTCTCGCAACCGGACCCGTTGGCGCAGCCATTGGTGTTACCGGGGATTATCTAGATCGTGCCACCGCTCTAGCCTTCGCTGGCGCCTCAATACTTTGCGTAGATGTCGCCCACGGACACCATATCTTGGTAAAGGACGCATTAACAGAGTTGAGAAAGACGCTTGGAGATCATATTCATATTATGGCAGGCAATGTCGCAACTTTAGAGGGCTTTAACGATCTAGCAGATTGGGGCGCAAACTCTATTCGCTGTAACATCGGCGGCGGAAGCATCTGCACAACAAGAATTCAAACCGGACATGGAGTGCCGGGGCTACAAACGATCATTGATTGCGCTAAGTCAGACCGTGATGCTCTTATTATTGCCGACGGAGGACTTAAAACCTCTGGCGACATAACAAAAGCAATCGCTGCCGGCGCAGATCTTGTAATGCTAGGCTCTCTATTGTCAGGAACAGATGAATCCCCAGGAGAGGTTGTAAGCTCTTTAGAAAATCCAACGATTAAGTATAAGAGATATCGTGGAATGGCCTCTAAGGCCGCACAGGAAGACTGGAAGGGTACTTTTTCAAGCTTGGAAGGTGTTTCTTCTACCGTACCATATAAGGGCGCCGTCGTAAACATTCTTGATGACCTATTAAGAGGTCTTCGCTCTGGCCTTTCATATTCTGGATGCCGAAGCATCTCCGAGTTTCATTCAAAGGCCCAGTTTGTTCGTCAAACTGCGGCTGGTCAGGTTGAAAGCTCCGCACACATTAACCGGGCTAACCGTTAAGGCACAGAATGACCACTAAGAGGCGAAAAATCATTTTTTATGATAGCGAAGCACACCATGTTTCACTAAAAAACAAGCTCGAAGAAGACGGTCTAACAATGAGTGCCTTCTTTAGGATGATTGTGTCAGGATACCTTGCTGGAGACACTCGCATCACAACCTACTTGGACAGAAAAAGAGCAAAAGACAAGTCTAGGGCTCCAAGGAAGATGAACAGAGAAAAAGAAACAACTTTAGACTTGAAAGATTCAGAAATTAATGATATATTTGATATCTTAGAAAAGGAGAATGGTTTACTATGAATGAGTGCGCTAAATTATGCACGAAGCTTGGTGTTTCGTGCCCAAACGACGATTGTCGCCTATATATTGACTTTGAAGAGGACTTGAACTGCACTTTGGTTGCAGTAGATAAGAACGGGCCTATGACGCTACGACAAGTGGCAGACAGAGAAGGTGTAAGCTTTGTAGCAGTAAAATATATTGAAGAGTCGGCTACAAAGAAGTTAAAGAAAGGTCTAAAACTCCACCGCAACTGGCGAGCGAACTAGGTTGCTAAAAAAGTTGCCTTTTTATGAATATTACACTATTTATAATGAATTGATTTATAAAATATGGACCGTCCGATCGGTTTAATTTTAATTTTTAGGAGAGTAAAAGATGACTACCAAGAAGAAAGATTTATTAAATGAATCGGCAGTCCGACGCATGATGAAATACGCAGATATGACCGATCTTACAGACGACTTTCTCGGCAAAATGCAAGCAGCCGAGACAGAGCCAGCCCTGCCAGGGGCAGGCATTGAGGTCGCCACAGAAGAAACAGAACTGGCACAAGAAGGCGATTTGGCGTATAACATGGAGCCAGAGGCTGAAGAAATGCCAATGGACGAGCCAGAGGCTGAAGAAATGCCAATGGACGAGCCAGAGGCTGAAGAAATGCCAATGGACGAGCCAATGGACG
>Ga0098044_1000726_pt1 | contig 17187 bp, 18 predicted proteins | sample 10_taG_FD_75053 | JGI IMG/M metagenome (GOLD analysis project Ga0098044, IMG submission 75053) | Marine viral communities from the Subarctic Pacific Ocean - 10_ETSP_OMZ_AT15264 metaG | ecosystem: Environmental > Aquatic > Marine > Oceanic | place: Pacific Ocean | collected 2015-01-16 | reverse complement strand
TTAATGTTGGGGTTAATGTCGCGGGGAAATTTCGCTGGTTAATGACGGAAAGGTAATCTTGGCGAGGTGATTTTCGCCACGTTCTTGTCCGCCGGTCGTGACGCTCAGGCAGGAAGGTCGAGCAGTGACTTTATCTTTTCCGCATCCGCAGGCGCCGCCGGATTATAGACCAGCATAATGAGATCGGGCCGACCATCGACGGCGAAGGCCGAAAGTTCCAATGAAAGCGACCCGACGGTGGGGTGGTGCAAAATCTTCGCACCTTCGCCATGCGCCCGCACATCATTGTCGCGCCACATGGCGGCGAATTCGGGGCTGGTTGCGCAGAGTTCATCGACCAGCGATTGCACGACTCCGGTGGCGCCGGCGCGCGCCACATCGGCGCGAAAGGAGGCGACGACGAAGCGCGCCACATTTTGCCAGTTGGATTGCGCCGCGCGGACGCCAGCGTTGCGGAACATCATGCGCAGAATGTTTCGCTGCCCTTCCGGCAGCCTGGAATAGTCGGTCAGTACGGTGGCGGCTGCTCTGTTCCATGCGATCACGTCCCATGTGGCCGTGCGGATCAAGGCCGGACAATATGCGAGCGTGTCGAGGAAGCGCTGCAATCGCGGCGTGATGCCCTGCGGCGCGCGATAGCGAACCTCGGGCGGACGCCCCAGACCGAGCAGAAACAGATGTTCCCGTTCCGCATCCGTCAGCATCATCGCGTGCGAGATGCGGTCGAGCACATCGGCGGACGGCGCGCCGCCGCGCCCCTGCTCGAGCCATGTGTACCAGGTCGTGCTGACATTGGCGCGCTGGGCGACCTCTTCGCGGCGAAGGCCCGGCGTGCGCCTGCGCGCCATGGAAAAACCGAAGGCCGTCGGATCGAGCTTCGCGCGGCGATCCTTCAGATAGGCCCCGAGCAGGTTTTCATTGGCAGCGGGCATCGCGCGTCCTGTTAGTCATTATACCCGTATAAGGTCACTACTTTACCAGCATGATAAATCCCGAGAGGCTGCGCGTCGAGTTTTGAAAGGCGTCTCACGAAGGAGAGTTCACATGCGCGTATTCATGACCGGCGCCGCCGGATTTATAGGCCAGGCCACGACCGGAGAGCTGATCGCCAACGGGCATCAGGTGGTGGGGCTCGCGCGATCCGACGCGAACGCCGCCCTGATCGAGGCCATGGGCGCGGAGGTGCATCGCGGCTCGCTCGAGGACCTCGAAAGCCTGAAGGCGGGCGCAGCAAAGGCCGACGGCGTCATCCATCTCGCCTTCATCCATGATTTCTCGAAGTACGCGGAGAACGGCCAGATCGACAGGCAGGCCATCGAGGCGATGGGCGACGTGCTGGAAGGAACGGACAAGCCCTTCATCGTGACCTCGGGAACGGGGCTGATCGAACCCGGCGTGACGGTCACCGAGGAAATGAGGCGCGAGGCGAGCCCGCATACGCCGCGCGTGTCGGAACAGGCGGGCCTTGCCTATGCCGCGCGCGGGGTGCGCGCCATGGCCATACGCCTGCCGCAAGTGCACGGCGCCGAGGGCAAGGCGGGGCTGATCACATATCTCGTCGAACTCGCACGCCAGAACGGCAAGGCGGCCTATGTCGGCGATGGCGGCGAACGCTGGGCCGCGGCGCATCGGGCCGATGTCGCGCGCCTCTATCGGCTCGCGCTGGAGAATGGCAAGGCGGACGGCATCTATCACGCGGTCGGCGAAGAGGGTGTGCCCATGCGCGAGGTCGCCGAAGTGATCGGCAGGGCGCTGAAGGTGCCGACCATCTCGATCAAGCAGGAAGAAGCCGCAGAATACTATGGCCCACTCGCGATGTTCGCCGGCCTCGACATGCCGGCATCAAGCGCCCTGACGCAAAAATGGCTGAACTGGACGCCCACCGGGATCGGCCTCATCGAGGATATCGGCCAGCCTGGTTATTTCGCGGTTTGAATGGGATCGCTCTTTCGGCTGCGTCTTTAACCTCCCCCTTGTGGGGGTGAGGCGGATCAGAGATTGGTCCAGTGGACCTATCTCCCGCCGAGTCTTTACCTCCCCCTCGCGGGGAGGTGGTTTTACTTCTCCAGTTGATGAGCAGCATTTTTCCCATCATTTCGCTTGCCAGCGCCGAGGCAGAAGCGTAGCATCTCACTTCAATGACGTGAGATAGGTGAGAAGAATGAGATACGATATGGTCCTGCCCGGATATGAGCCGGTTTTGTCCGGGGCGATCAATGGAAAGACAGCTTTTGCAATGATGGCGAAAGCGATCAGTCAAGAGCCATCTGATCCCGCGGTGCTCTATCTTGACTTCATGAATGTCAGTGTTGCGACGGCCAGCTATCTGAGGGAGTCTGTTTTTGCGTTGAAGGCCTATCTTAGAAATATAGGTTCGAAGTTTTATCCGGTAGCGGCAAACGTAAATGAATCAGTTTACGATGAACTTTTAACGATCGCTCATGCCAAAAATGATGCGATTATTAGCTGTAGTTTGAGTACCCAAGGTGTTGTCTCCGACATTTCGCTGATTGGCCAGCTTGATCCAAAGCAGCAGATAACTTTCGATTTGGTCAATGAACTCCAGGACACGGATGCCGGCAGCTTGATGAAGCAGTACGGTGAAAAAGAGCAAGTCACTAGTACAACAGCTTGGAATAACCGTTTGGCAGGTCTCGCAGCGCGAGGTCTTATTCGTGAGTTCACACGAGGGCGCGCAAAATATTATCGCCCTGTAATAGAGGTGGGCGAATAATGGGTCTTGAGTTTCTTAATCGAACTAAAAAGACGATTTCAAAACGTATCGATTTGCAACGCGTGGCGCTGGCAACGCCAAATCTTTTTACGACGAGGCCAAATGAACGTCCGCGTTCCTACCTTGCCACAATTCGTGCTGGCGCGAAGGTAGCTGACGGTGAGCGTTTGATTGCCGAATTGGACGAAGGCCACGTGCAATTGCGCAGAGGGAATGATGTCGTCGTCTCATTGGATAAGCCGACGAACGAAGTTGTCGCAGCAATTAGGGGTGGCGGCGGCGTAGCGAGCGGTGTGGTGCAGCGCGTCCACAAGCTTTCTGGAAAGGCCGATGTGACGCTATGTTGAACCAGAAACGATTTGGTTCTCGCAGTGACAATATTGTCGTGCGTTCATTAACAAATGATCCCACGAAAAATTCGATGTCACTCGGGTGCCCGTCCTGTCCGCATTTTCGAGAATGTGGGGGACTGAGCGTTGAGGCAGACATTTTCGATTGCACGTCGCTTTGTTGTGGGATGCCGGAGCAGTGTTCTCGAGTTTGTCGCAATAAATCTGAAGCATTTGTTGCTCAACTTCGAGAGGTCAATAATTTCAATCTGGACAACATCCCTAGGGCTCCAGTGCGAACATCGAGCTTGGAAAGCGATGTTGTTGAGTTGATCTATCACGGCAGTTGTCGTGAGACATTGTTGGCGGCTCCTACCGTTGCTTTGCGGTTGGCTGATTTGGTTGACTATCGCAATCGGTGTGCAAAGTTTTCTACCCGGCTAGAAATGTGTGCGGCTTTTCGTGTTGATCCTGCCTCGAATATTATTCTAACCGGCGTTGATCATGACGCTCGTATTGAGCCGTGGTGGTCGCTGAGCTACGATCGAATTCCGATTATTCGTTCGCTTGAGCGTCTCGGCATCATGCTTGTGACTACGCCTAATTTCAGCTTGTTGCTAGATAATCCTCGCACAGATGATATGCACGCAATGAAGCGCATTGCAGCTACATTTTCCGAGTTTCAGCAAGAGGGGCTTTCTTGTGCGCTGCATCCGAATAGTAGGACAGAGCGAGATTTTGATAGGTGGACAGAATTTGTTTCAACGCGGCATGAGGTGTCGACTCTGTCGTATGAGTTTATTACTGGTTCCGGTCGAGCTTCGCGACGCCAGTTTCATATCGACGGTTTAATAAGGATTGCAAAGTCCACTCCTCGCCCCCTTGATGTTGTTGTGCGAGGTGATCCGCAAGTCATCCCTACGTTGCGAGATTACTATCGTGAAGTAATTTACGTTGATACAACGGCTTTTATGAAGGCTCAAAAGCGTTTTCTTGCTGAGCGTACGGCGAATGACGGGCTTTCGTGGAATCGCGTATGTACTGAACCTGGCTCGGATATTGGTGGTATCTTGCAGGTGAATTTTGATGAGCAGAGTGAGCTTCTCCGTGCAAAATATTTTGGGCAGTCGCGTCGCCCAACAAGAGCAGCCTGAGGTCAATGATCGAACCCCTGACTTTTGACCTTGTTGATGACATTTGCCTTGGAATTGAAGGGGGAGCGCTCACGCTGGCGCAGCTGCCTCCTCTATCTGTTCAATCGGTTGGACCATTCTTTGAATTGATCCACACATTGGGCGACGGCAAATATGGTGAAGTGTCACCCGGCGTCGTTAAAAATCTGGTGGCATCACAATCGCAAAATCATTCGCATTGGTTTCACGCAGATAACGGACAAGGCTTTTCTCAAGTCCGGCGATTGTGTGACGACCAATTGATGTGGAATGATTTTTCAATTCGAGCGTCGCATGCGGCTAGAGAATCTGGCTTTACTAAAGATGAAGCTTGGAAATTGACCGCTGCAATTGGCGAAATTTACGGCAATATCGTTGAGCATAGCGAGAGCATTGGTTCTGGGTATGTCGCCTATGCTGCAAATGGAAAGTCTTTTGAATTCGTGGTCGCCGATAGTGGGGTCGGAGTTCTAAATAGTCTCCGCAAGAATCCTCTTTATGCTCAAATTTCCGATTCAGGAACAGCGCTCGAGTGTGCATTGAGTGAGGGGGTTTCGAGGTTTCAGGAGCCGGGGCGTGGACTAGGATTTCGGTCGATCTTGGTTGGGCTGGCCAATATCAGTTCACGTGTGAGATTTCGATCAGGTGACTATGGTCGCGAGCTTCAGCGTAGTGCTGATGGTTCAATTCCGGCAACAACCAGACAGCTTGCTAGACTTAATGGGATGTTCTGTTCAGTGTTGTGTGAGTCCACGACAAGTGGGGCCTGAATGCTCAATGCAAACATTGCTTGAGTCCGACAATGGCCGAGCATCAGCGTCTTTGAATTAGTATTAGCGCAATATTGTTCGCCAACTGATGTAGTTTGGTTCGTAAGTTTGAGTCAACTTCCTGTCGACAACTCCCCCAGCCGCGCCTTCAACGCCAGCAAGTCCTGCCACGCATAGCGCTTGTGCGCCGGATGCCGCAGCAGGTAGTCGGGCGCGAACATGGTCAGCGCCGGGATGGTGAGTTTGGCGCCGTCGGACGATTTGTAGTCCTTCCACTTGCCGCGGAGTTTCGGCAGCGGTGTGTCGGTGTCGAGCAGATGTTTGGCCGGGACGCCGCCTGCGAAGACCAGGATGTCGGGCGTGCAGAGTTCGATCTGCCGCGTGATGAAGGGCATGCAGATGGCCTGTTCGGTCGGCGTCGGCGAACGGTCGCCCGGCGGACGCCAGGGGAGCAGGTTTGCCAGATGCACCTCGTCGCGCGAGAGGCCTATCGAGGCGAGCATGCGGTCGAGGAGGCGGCCCTGTTCGCCGGCGAAGGGATGGCCTTCGATGTCTTCGTCGCGGCGCGGCGCATCGCCGATGAGCATGACGCGTGCGCTTGTCGCTGACTCATGGAAGACGAGGTTTTTGGCCGTATTGGCGAGCGTGCAACCTTCGAAGCGTTCGATGGCCTCGCGCAGCGCCTTGAGAGAGGTCGCTTGCGCCGCGACCGCGCGGGCGGCCTCGACGGCTTCATTGTCGTCGATGGAAATCGTCTGCGGCATGGCGCGGAAGGCGGGCGGCGGGGCTTCGCCCATGCTGCTTCCGGCACGACCGGCAATCGGCGCCTTTCGGCCCGTCGTGTGAGCAGGCTGCGGCGCGGCGGAAGGCGCCTCGGCGACGGTCTCGGGAGCTTCCGCCAACTGGTAGCGATTCTGCGCCTCGTCGCAAAAAGCGTCGCTCACCCCTGCCTCCACATAGAAAGAGAGCAGCTTTGCCGCTTCTTCTGGGGGTAAATCGGGGCTCAGGGGCTCAAATCCGGTCATTTTTGAGGTATAGCTTTGCAGGATTGGTGCATGCGTGCGGTCATCACGTAGCCTAAACTAGCACAAGCTGACCAGATGTTGACCAAATCTGGTCAAGGCACCATAAACGGCCCCGTCAAGCGAACCAATGAGTAGGGCTAAACGTAAAAGCCCTGAGGCCACCTGAGGAGTGACGAGATGAGCGACCTGCCCGAACGCGAGTATATGGAATACGACGTGCTGATCGTCGGCGGCGGCCCCGCGGGCCTCTCGGCAGCGATCCGTCTGCGCCAGCTTGCAGCCGAACAGGATTTTGATATTTCGGTCTGCCTGATCGAGAAGGGCTCCGAAGTCGGCGCTCATATTCTCTCCGGCGCGGTTTTCGACCCCATCGGCCTCAATTCGCTGATCCCCGACTGGAAAGAGCAGGATTGCCCGCTCGACACCCAGGTGACGGCGGACCATTTCCTCTATCTCGGCCCGGCGGGCTCGATCCGTATCCCGAATTTCATCTTCCCGCCGCTGATGTCGAACCACGGCAATTACATCGGCAGCCTTGCCAATGTCTGCCGCTGGCTGGCGACCAAGGCGGAAGAGCTGGGCGTTGAAATCTATCCCGGCTTCTCGGGCGCCGAGGTTCTTTATAATGACGACGGTTCGGTGCGCGGCGTCGCCACCGGCGACATGGGCGTCGCCAAGGACGGCAGCCACAAGGACAGCTATACGCGCGGCATGGAACTGCGCGCCAAATATACGCTCTTTGCCGAAGGCGCGCGTGGCTCGCTGACCAAGGAACTGACCCGCAAGTTCAAGCTCGACGAAGGCCGCGATCCGCAGAAGTATGGCATCGGCCTCAAGGAAATCTGGGAGATCGATCCGGCGAAGTTCCGCAAGGGCCTCGTGCAGCACAGCTTCGGCTGGCCGCTGAAGAACGACACGGGCGGCGGCTCCTTCCTCTATCACTTCGGCGAAAATCTTGTCTCGGTCGGCTTCGTGCTGCACCTGAACTACAAGAATCCTTACATCTCGCCGTTTGACGAGTTCCAGCGCTACAAGCAGCATCCCGCGATCCGCGACACATTCGTCGGCGGCAAGCGCATCGCCTATGGCGCACGCGCCATCACCGAAGGCGGTTTCCAGTCGGTGCCGAAGCTGATTTTCCCCGGCGGTGCGCTGGTGGGTTGCTCGGCGGGCTTCGTCAACGTGCCCCGCATCAAGGGCAGCCATAACGCCATCCTCACCGGCATGATGGGCGCGGAAGCGGCCTTCGACGCGGTCAAGGGCGGCCGCGCGGCGGACGAACTGGCAAGCTACACGGAAGCCTATGTGAAGAGTTCGGTCTACAAGGACCTGAAGCGCGTGCGCAACGTGAAGCCCTTCTGGTCGCGTTTCGGTTCGCTCCTCGGTCTGCCGCTCGGCGGCATCGACATGTGGATGAACCAGCTCGGGATCGGTCTGCCCTTCACGCTGAAGCACGGCAAGCCCGACCATGAGTCGCTGAAGAAGGCGTCGGAGTGCAAGCCGATCGATTATCCCAAGCCCGATGGCGTGGTCTCCTTCGACAAGCTCTCCTCGGTCTTCATCTCGGCGACCAACCACGAGGAAGATCAGCCGGTCCACCTGAAGCTCAAGGACCCGGCGATCCCCGTTTCCTACAATCTGCCGACTTTCGCAGAGCCCGCCCAGCGCTATTGCCCGGCTGGCGTCTATGAAATCGTGACGGAAGACGACGGCTCCAACCCGCGCTTCCAGATCAACGCGCAGAACTGCGTCCACTGCAAGACATGCGATATCAAGGACCCGACCCAGAACATCAACTGGACGGTGCCGGAAGGCGCGGGCGGCCCGAATTACCCCAATATGTAATTCGGCAACTTACGAGCCTTTCATATCGCTTCCACGATGAATGCGTTAAGCTTCGAGAAAGGGCCGGTATCCCCCAAAGGGTGCCGGCCTCCTTTTGCCGGATACCAGAAGGCAACAAGGGCCGCGAGGCTCGAAGGGTTCAGAGGCAGACAAGAGTGATGGCGTCTATAAAGTTGACCCGGCTGACACGGGTAGTTCTCGCTTCCGTGTTGATATCGGGGCTGACCGGCTGCGCGAGCCTGGGCGGCTTCGGGCAGGGAGGCCGGGAAACGACGGCTTTGGGAGACTATGTCGCCGCCCGTCACGCCATTGCCGTTCACGACCTGAAAACCGCCACCAGATATTTCGACGCGGCGCTCGCCGACGATGGCGACAATGTGCTGGTGCTCGATCAGGCGCTGACGACCGCGACAATTGCGGGCGACATGTCCCGTGCGGTCTCGCTCGCGCGCCGGGTTGTCAAACTCGAGCCTAACCATCGCATGGCCCGCCTCATCCTCTCGCTGAACGACATACGCAATGGCGACTATGCGCAAGCGCACCAGGAAATCGGCAATGCCCAGTCCGGCGTCTTCATGGCGCTCGTCGGCGCACTGACCCAGACCTGGGCCTCGGCAGGCGCGGGCGACAAGGCGGCGGCGCTCGCCAGCCTCAAGACCTTCGAGGACAAGCCCGCCTTCGATCTCTTCCGCACCTACCACCAGGCGCTCGTTCTCGATCTGCTGGGCGATGCCGAAGGCGCGCGCAAGGCCTATCGCGAGGCGATGGACGCAAGCGGCGGCGGTTCGATCCGCATCGTCGAGGGCTATGCGAGCTTCCTCGCGCGTCAGGGCGAAAGAGACAAGGCGATCGCCGTGATGAAAGCCTTCGTCGCCATGTCGCCGCGCCACCCCATTGCGCTTGCCGATCTGAAGCTGCTTGAGAGCGGCAAGCCGGTCGCGCCGATCATCGCCAATGCGTCGGACGGCATGGCCGAAGCGCTCTATGGTCTTGGCAGCGCGCTGGCGCAGGAAAGCGGCAGCGAGCTGGCCATCGTCTATCTGCAGCTGGCAATCTGGATGCGCCCCGACTTCGATGTCGCCAATACGCTGCTTGCCAACACGTACGAGGAACAGAAGCTCTGGCAGTTCGCTGTCGATGCCTATGGCAAGGTGGGACGCTCGTCGCCGCTTTATGAGAATGCGCAGATTCAATCGGCGCTCGATCTCAACCGGCTCGACAAGCAGACCGAAGCCATCGCCCTGTTGCAGGCGCTGGCGAAAGACGACAAGGATTCGATCGAACCCTATGTGGCATTGGGCGATATCTATCGCGCGAAAGAGAAATATGCCGAAGCCGCCGAGCAATACAGGCGCGCACTCGCGATTGCAGGCAAAGAGAAGCGCGAGCACTGGACGCTCTATTATGCGCTTGGCATCTGCAACGAGCGGCTTGGCAACTGGCCGGTCGCTGAAAAGAACCTCAAGCATGCGCTGACACTTTCCGGCGAGCATCCGCTGGTCCTGAACTATCTCGGCTATTCCTGGATCGAGCAGGGCACGCATCTGAAGGAAGCGCTGGCCATGATCGAGAAGGCCGTCTCGCTGCGTCCGACAGATGGCTTCATCGTCGACAGCCTTGGCTGGGCGCAATATCGCCTGGGCGATTATCCGCAGGCCGTACATATCCTGCAGCGCGCCGTCGAGCTTGAGCCGGGCGACAGCACGATCAACGAGCATCTGGGCGATGCCTTCTGGAAAGTGGGCCGCAAGATCGAGGCGCGTTTCCAATGGAGCCATGCGCTGGAGATGGACCCGGAGGCGGATCACGTCGATGAATTGAAGAACAAGCTGCTCTTCGGTCTCGACACCACGGCGACGAAGCCGACCAGGCCTGCCGCTGCGGCGGGTTCCTGAGTGCCATGTCTGCGACGCGCAGCGATGAAACTCTGAGCGAGCTTGCGCCCGCCAAGATCAATCTTTCCATCAAGGTCATGGGACGCCGCGCCGACGGGTTTCACGAAATCCAGAGCCTCGTGGTCTTCGCCGATTGCGGCGAAAGGCTCGTGGGCGAGAAGGCGGCGGAACTTCGCCTTGATATCGCCGGGCCCTTTGCAGGCTCGCTGGCGCAAGAACAGCACAATCTCGTGACGCGCGCGGCGGTGCTGCTCGGCGATCATCTGGGCACAACACTCGATGCGCATATGACGCTGGAAAAACATCTGCCTGTTGCCTCCGGCATGGGGGGCGGCTCGGCGGATGCTGCCGCCGCCTTGCGGCTGTTGAGCAGGCTTTATGGACGCACCGTCGAGCCGCATCAGCTTGCAGCGCTTGCGCTGTGCCTTGGCGCGGATGTGCCAGTCTGCCTTAAGCCGACGCCTGCCTTCATGTGGGGCAAGGGAGAACTCATCAAACGTCTGGCCGATGTGCCGGATTTCTGGATGCTGCTGGTCAATCCGGGCGTGGCCGTATCGACGGGCGATGTGTTTCGACTGCTCAATGCGAGGGAATCGCGCGAAACGGAAGTGAGCCCGTCGCTACCGCATTGGAGCGATCTCGATGCTCTGGTCGAATGGCTTGCCGGGCAGGGCAATGACCTCGAAGGCCCGGCGCGACGCATTGCGCCTGTTATCGGCGATGTGATTGCAGCGATTGCAGAGACGGACGGCTGCCGATTGGCTCGCATGTCGGGATCGGGTGCGACCTGTTTCGGAATCTATGCTGACGAGAAGAGTGCGCGCGAAGCTGAGGCCGCGATCAAGGTGGCGCATCCCGAGTGGTGGTCGGCGGTGGCGGCGCGGCTCTAGCTCCCCACCCGGATCGCTTCGCTCTCCGACCTCCCCGCGAGGGGGAGGTAAAAGAAATTACACAGGCAAATCTCACCCCCCCTTTTTTCTTTACGCCTATGTGCAATGTGCGGGGAGGTCGAAAAATTTTTCTCGGAATTTTTCGGGTGGGGGGCTCAGTGCGTGCGGCTGATGCAGAAATCCACGAGGTCGATCAGCGCCTGACGATATTCGCTGTCAGGGAAGATCGCCAATGCGTCGCGTGCGATGGCGCCATAGTGTTGGGCACGCGCAATGGTCGCATCGATCGTGTTGTGGCGCGCCATGAGCTTGGTGGCGTGTTCGAGATCGCCCTCGCGCTGATCGCCATCCTTCAAGACGCGCTGCCAGAAGGCGCGTTCTTCCGCATCGCCGCGGCGGAAGGCGAGGACCACGGGAAGCGTGATCTTGCGTTCGCGGAAATCGTCGCCGACGTTCTTGCCGAGCGTTGCGGATGTCGCCTGACGCCCGCCATAGTCGAGCGCATCATCGACGAGCTGGAAGGCGATGCCGAGGTTGCGGCCATAGCTTTCGAGCGCTGCTTCTTCATTGCTGTCGCGCTGGGAGATGACGGCGCCGATTTCGGCGGCTGCCGCGAAAAGGGCGGCGGTCTTGGCCTGGATGACGCGCATATAGGCGTCTTCCGTGGTGCCCGTATCCTTGGCGGCGGCAAGCTGCATGACTTCGCCTTCGGCGATGACGGCAGCGGCGCTGGAGAGAATTTCGAGCGAGCGCAGCGAACGCGTCTCGACCATCAGCTTGAAGGCGCGACCGAGCAGGAAGTCGCCGACCAGCACGCTTGCCTGATTGCCCCAGACCATGCGGGCGGTCTTTTTGCCGCGTCGGAGGTCGCTTTCGTCCACCACGTCGTCATGGAGGAGCGTGGCCGTGTGGAGGAATTCGACGGCGGCAGCGAGTTTGATGTGGTCCGCGCCCTCATAGCCGCAGATACGCGCCGCCGCGATGGTGAGCATCGGGCGCAGGCGCTTGCCGCCGGAATTGATGAGGTGGCTGGCCAGTTCCGGGATCATGGGGACTTCCGAACCCATCCGCTCACGGATGAATTCGTTCACATCTTCCATGTCCTTGGCGACCAAGGCCTGCAACTGAGCGACGGCGTTTTGACCACGCCCCCGTTCTTCGTCAAGTGGGACAACTACCCCCAATTTTCACTCCTGAAAACACTGGCCGCTTGTGTAATACTGTTCAGACTGAGCATAAGTGGGTGGGTGAGGCGCGGCAAGTAGAGAGCCTACATTCTCCGCGACATCCCGTCTCAGGCCACTCACGCTCGATATGGGGGACGGAATCGGTCCCCATCCGCGTAGATAAAGACAGCAGGTGCGCCAGATTGAAAGAGCTCTTTCGTTCCAATGATATGGTCCTGATCTCCTATCTGGAGCATCGCCTGCGCGAAGAAGGCATTGAGCCGCTGATGCTCGATGGCCATATGAGCATCATGGAGGGCTCGATTGGTGTGCTTCAGAGGCGCATGATGGTTGCCGAGGAAGACCTTACGCGAGCTCAGGTTATTCTGGATGATGTGCGTCAAACTCACGGTCTGGACAGATGAGCCAAACAATCAATTCAATCGCTGAAGCCTCGCCGGAGGCATCAGGCTGGTCCGATGACGGCTTTCTCGGAAGTCGCCTCCAGATATTGCAGCCGCTGAAGGGCTATCGAGCGGGCATTGATGCCGTGCTGCTGGCAGCCTCTATTCCCGCGCGCGCCAGCGAACGGGTGCTGGAAGCAGGCGCGGGCGTCGGGGTCGCGAGCCTGTGCCTTGCTTCGCGTGTGTCCGGGCTTGAAGTCACGGGCCTCGAATTGCAGGAAGAGCTTGTGCCCATCGCGCGCGAGAATGCGCGGCGCAATGCGTTGCAATCGCGCGTGAGCTTTATCGAAGGTGATATCGGCAGCCCCGTGCGCGATCTGGTGGCGGCGGGCATCGAGCCGCAGAGCTTCGATCACGTCTTCGCCAATCCGCCTTTCTATGATCCCGCCGCTCATTCCGCCTCGCCCGACGCCTCCAAGTCGCAATCGCATCTGACATTGGGGTCTGACCTTGAAGACTGGGTGCGTTTCGCCTGCACCATGGTGAAGCCCAAGGGCACGGTGAGTTTCGTTCATCGCACCGATGCGCTGGCGACGCTTCTCTCCGCCTTGCAGGGGCGCGTCGGCGGCATCGAAATCTTTCCGCTCTGGCCTGCAGCGGGCAAGCCGGCCTCGCGCGTCATCCTGCGCGGAAAGCGCGGCTCCAATTCGCCCCTCGTCATGCGTCCGGGCCTTGTGCTGCATGGGCCCAATGGTCATTTCAGTGAGGGCGCGGAAAATGTGCTCCGCCATGCCGCTGCCCTTCGCCTCGATCAACCTGCCTGAAAACCTCCCGAAAGAGATTGATGAAGAAATATATCGCGCCCCTTCTGCCGCCGCCTGTTCGTCGTCGTGTGATGCCCGACTGGGTGGCGCCCGCCGTTGTCGGCGTGGTGCGCCTCAATGGCGTCATCGGCGCGGTGTCGCCGGTGCGGGGCGGCATCGATCTCGCAAGTGTTGCGGGGGCGCTTGAAAGCGCCTTCACCTTGCGTGGTGTGAAGGCCGTGGCGCTGCTCATCAATTCGCCGGGCGGCTCGCCGGTGCAGTCGTCGCTGATCTTCAAGCGCATCCGGGCGCTGGCGGCGGAAGAGAATGTGCCGGTCTTCGCCTTTGCCGAAGATGTGGCGGCCTCCGGCGGCTATATGCTCGCCTGCGCGGCGGATGAAATCTTCGCCGACGAAAGCTCGATTGTCGGCTCCATCGGTGTCGTCTCGGCGGGCTTCGGCTTCACGGGCCTCATCGACAAGATCGGCGTCGAGCGCCGCGTTCATACCTCGGGTGAGAGCAAGTCGCAGCTCGATCCTTTCAAGCCGGAGAACCCGGAAGACGTCGAACGTCTGAAGGCGCTGCAGGAAGAAGTCCACGAAAGCTTCAAGGCGCTGGTGCGCAATGCGCGCGGCGACAGACTCGGCAAGGACGCTGATCTCTTCACCGGCGCCTATTGGGCGGCGGCGGGCGCCAAGGCGCGCGGGCTCATCGATGGAATCGGCGATGTCAGGAGCGTCATGCGTGAGCGCTTCGGAGATAAGGTCAAATTGAAGGTTGTTGGCGACAAAAAGCCGCTGTGGCGACGCGGGATTGGCCTCACGTCTCTCCAAAATCCCGCCACTCTGGGCGAAGGTTTTGCCAATGGCCTCGTTTCTGCATTGGAAAATCGTTCCCTTTGGTCACGATTTGGCCTTTAATGGGATTTAGTAAGAGTCAGGCCGGATTCTGAGGCAATGAATCCGGTGTGGGAAAGGTGAAAGCATGACCAAACTCGTTTTCGCCGCTGTTTTCATGGCGGCCTGCTATTCGGCCTATAAGGCTATTGCACGCGCGGCGGAACGCCAGCGTGAGAGCATGGTCCGTGCCCGAGCCCGCTCCCGCGTGGAACCCCGCGATCTCGGCACCTTGCGCCAGACCGAAGACGGCTATTACGTCCCCGATCATCGCTGAGGTTTTTTAGCGTTTCGTCATACTGCCAAGAATCGAGCGGAAGATCGCCCGACCTATTTGCGTGCCGATCGAGCGCGCTGCCGATGAGGCAAGATTCGTCACAACACGTTCCGTCGTAGAGGCCCGCCGGCTTGTCGTGCGCGCCGGTGCACGCTCGCGCTTCGGCGCAGGTGCAGGCGCAGCTTCGCGTTCCGCTTCGCCCCAGGGTGAGGTGGAAGGCACGGAACCGCTATGTTTCGCGGGCGGCGCATCCTCAGGCGCTGCGGCCAGACGTTTCTTCGCCAGCAGTTCATAGGCCGACTCGCGGTCGATCGGTTTGTCGTAGCGACCCCGGACGGGGCTTGCCTCCATCAGCGCCTTGCGTTCGGCGTCCGTCGCCGGACCCACGCGACCCGCAGGCGGCGCGATCAGTGTGCGCTCCACCATGCTCGGTGCGCCTTTATCTCCCAGCGTCGAGACCAGCGCCTCGCCGACGCGCAGATTGGTGATGACTTCTTCGGTGTTGAAGGCAGGGTTCTGGCGGAAGGTTTCGGCGGCGGCCCGCACCGCCTTCTGGTCGCGCGGCGTGAAGGCGCGCAGCGCATGTTGCACGCGATTGCCGAGCTGCGAGAGAACCGTGTCGGGAATGTCGAGCGGGTTCTGCGTGACAAAATAAATGCCGACACCCTTGGAACGGATGAGACGCACCACGCGCTCGACCGACTCCACGAGCGCCTTGGGTGCATCGTTGAAAAGAAGATGCGCCTCGTCGAAGAAGAACACCATTTTGGGACGGTCGAGGTCGCCGACTTCGGGCAATTCCTCGAAGAGTTCCGACATGAGCCACAGCAGGAAGGTCGAATAGAGACGCGGGTTCTCCATCAGCTTGTCGGCGGCGAGAATATTGACGATGCCGCGCCCGTCGAGCGCCGTGCGCATGAGGTCGCTGATTTCGAGCGCCGGTTCGCCGAAGAAGCTGCCCGCGTTCTGGTTTTCAAGCACCAGCAACTGCCGCTGGATGGCGCCGACGGACTGCGTCGAGACATTGCCATATTCGGCGCTCAACTCCTTCGCATGTTCCGAGACGAAGCTCAGCATGGCGCGAAGGTCTTTGAGGTCGAGGAGCAGCAATCCCTGTTCGTCGGCAACCCGGAAGGCGATGTTGAGCACGCCTTCCTGCGTGTCGTTGAGATCGAGCAGGCGGGCAAGCAGCAGCGGGCCCATCTCCGAGATAGTGGTCCTGACCGGATGGCCCTTTTCGCCGAAGACGTCCCAGAAGACGGTGGGGAAGCGGTCCGGCACATATTCGACGCCGATCTCCCTGGCGCGATTGACGAAGGGGGCAGCGCCGTCGCCCTTCTGGCTGAGGCCGGAGAGGTCGCCCTTGATGTCGGCGGCAAAGACCGGGACGCCCGCCCTGGAGAAGCCCTCGGCGAGGCCCTGAAGCGTGACCGTCTTGCCCGTGCCGGTCGCCCCGGTCACGAGCCCGTGGCGGTTGGCGAGCTTCAGCCGCAGGGTCTCTGGCTTTGAACTCATTCCAATCAGGATTTCGCCCTCGGGCATCGGCCATTCCTCTCGATTTTGCCGGGAGTCACCTGACCCCGCATCCCCTTACTATAATGAGGCAATTCTGGAGCCGCTATAAGATGAGTGGCTTGCTTGACCCCCTATAGGCCCTGCCGCTAGGTTGCGCGCGCCCTTCCTTTCAAGTACCGGCAATTGAAGCAAATGACGCCCAGATCCGAGCATTCCTTCCAGTCCCTGATCCTCAAGCTCCAGACCTTCTGGGCGGGGCAGGGCTGCGTCATCCTCCAGCCCTATGACATGTCGATGGGCGCGGGTACTTTTCACCCGGCGACCACGCTGCGCGCGCTGGGCCCCAAGCCCTGGAAGGCGGCCTATGTGCAGCCCTCGCGCCGTCCGACCGACGGGCGCTATGGCACGAACCCCAACCGCTTCCAGCACTATTATCAGTTTCAGGTGATCCTGAAGCCGAACCCGGACAATCTGCAGGAGCTTTATCTCCAGAGCCTCTATGAACTCGGCATCGACCCGAAGAACCACGACATCCGCTTCGTCGAGGACGACTGGGAGAGCCCGACGCTGGGCGCCTGGGGGCTTGGCTGGGAAGTCTGGTGCGACGGTATGGAAGTCTCGCAGTTCACCTACTTCCAGCAGGTCGGCGGACAGGAATGCAATCCTGTGTCGGGCGAGCTGACCTACGGGCTTGAGCGCCTCGCCATGTATATTCAGGGCGTGGACAATGGTTACGACCTCGACTTCAACGGCGCAGAGGGCGACGACCGCGTCACTTACAGCGACGTCTTCCTTGAAGCCGAAAAGGAATTCTCCGCGCATAACTTCGAGTTCGCGAATACCGAAATGCTCTTCCGTCATTTCGAGGATGCGGAGAAGGAATGCGCGTCATTGCTGGAGAAGAACCTTCCGCTGCCTGCCTATGACCAATGCATCAAGGCGAGCCACAACTTCAACCTGCTCGATGCGCGCGGCGTCATCTCGGTGACGGAACGCCAGGCCTATATCGGCCGTGTGCGCGATCTGGCGAAGGGCTGCGCTGAGGCCTGGGTGAAAGTGCAGACGGGAGAAGTGGCATGACTTTTTTTGCGTGTGACCCCCACCCGAAAAATTCCGGAGTGAATTTTTCGACCTCCCCGCAAGGGGGAGGTGAAGTGTTCTTTGCCGTTTGTTCTTTTTACCTCCCCCTCGCGGGGAGGTCGGATTGCAAAGCAATCCGGGTGGGGGGCGCTGAGTGATGTCCGAATTACTGCTTGAACTTTTTTCAGAAGAAATCCCGGCCCGCATGCAGAAGCGTGCGTCGGAAGATTTGCAACGCCTCGTCACGGATGCGCTCAAGGCTGCGGGCGTAACGAGCACCAATGCGCGCGCTTTTGCGACGCCGCGCCGTCTGACGCTCGTCATCGACGGTCTGCCGGAAAAGACGCCGGACGTGAAGGAAGAGCGCAAGGGCCCCAAGGTCGGTG
>Ga0098044_1000718_pt1 | contig 17311 bp, 19 predicted proteins | sample 10_taG_FD_75053 | JGI IMG/M metagenome (GOLD analysis project Ga0098044, IMG submission 75053) | Marine viral communities from the Subarctic Pacific Ocean - 10_ETSP_OMZ_AT15264 metaG | ecosystem: Environmental > Aquatic > Marine > Oceanic | place: Pacific Ocean | collected 2015-01-16 | reverse complement strand
ATTTCTGATTTGTTTAAAGCCGATTTAATAGGCGGCGCGGAACTGAACGACGATGTTTTAGTTCAGTACTTGTCTACGAACGGCTTTGATGTTCAAATGGTTCGTTCTAACTTATTGACAGAAGAGATGGTCATTGAAAATGACCTATTCCTAGTGAGCAATTTCGTCAACATGCCGGAAAGAATCAAGCAGATCTTAATGCTTAAGAAATACATAATCTATGAACATGATCATAAATATCTAAAAACTAGAGACCCATCAGCTTTCCCTAATTTTATTGCTCCAAAAAATCAGATTATTAACCGCGATTTCTATGCGAAAGCGCATAAAGTCGTTGTTTTAAGCCAGATTTGCAAAGAGATCATTGAGAAAAATTTAGATATTAACAATGTTCACAGCATTGGCTGTTCTTTGTGGTCTGATGATAAATTACACTTTATCGAGTCTCTAATAAGTGAAGAAACCGAAAAGAAAGAAAAGTATTGTATTATCAATTCAAACAACCCCATCAAAGGAACCCGTCAAGCAGTCGAATATTGTAAATTAAACAATTTAGAATACGATTTAGTTGGACCGTTGCCCGAAAAACAACTTTTAGAAGCTATGGTACAATACAAGTATTTTGTGTTTTTTCCACAGGTGTTAGAAACATTATCGCGAATTACCGTAGAAGCTAAGATGCTGGGATGTAAAGTGTTGACAAAAGCAACTATGCTTGGAGCGGCATCCGAAGAATGGTTTCCGCTCACAGGACTCGATCTTTTCGCAAAGATTGTAGAACAAAGAAGCTTGGCACTTGATAAATTTGTAGATATTTTATCCGAATCTAGTGATATCACAGTAATTTTAAATTGTTACCGGCGCCCAGAATATTTAAAACAACAAATCGAAGCTATCCGCAATCAAACAACAAGGGCTCACCAGTTGTGGTTGTGGGTCAATCATCATGAAGATAACGCGGCCATCGATTTTAGTCAACTTGATGTTGACCGTGTAATTAAGAATGATTATAATTGGAAGTTTTATGGTAGGTTCGCCGGCGCCCTGTTGGCTGACACTAAATTTATAGCACTCTTTGATGATGATACAATCCCAGGTCCCCAATGGTTTGATAACTGTTTAAAAGTTATGGATGAGAGTCCTGGCATTATGGGGGGCGTGGGAGTGATACTAAAAGATGATCGGTATTATGGCCACGAAAGAGTGGGCTGGTCATCTCACAATACCGAGACAGCTGAAGTTGATTTGGTGGGTCATGCCTGGTTTTTTGAACGCGACTGGTTGAAATTTTTGTGGATGGAACGCCCATTCACCTGGGAAAATGGCGAAGATATTCAGTTTTCCTATACTGCACAGAAATACGGCGGAATTAAGACTTATGTACCACCCCATCCATCTGATCAGCCAGACCTCCATAGCTCTCTTAAGGGTTATGAGATGGGGGTAGATTCAAAAGCAACATCCACCGCACGTAATCATAGTGTGTTTTATGCACAAAGAGATGCTTGTGTTAAGAATGCGATCATAAATGGCTGGAAGCCAGTCTATACAAGGAATGACAATGTTTGATATAAAAAATAAAGATTTTAGAGAAGACTTGCGTTACCTTATAGAGAAGCTACAGAGCAAAAAGAACTTTGCATTTTCTAAATACGCCGATGGTGAATTACATATTTTGGCCAACAAGCCCGTAAATAATGGTGAATTTTGGTTTGTACCAGAAAAACATCAAAATAACCGCCAAGAAATGATTGATTCGTTTAGATTTCAGCACGAGTCTTACTACGTTGGAGTTTCGTGCCCGTGTTGTATCGGCGGCCCACCCGTTCATAGTTGGATGAAGGCACAATCCGGACAACATGAGAATCATTTGACATGGGCCAACATCTTTGTGAACGCAAATTATAATTATTATCTTAACAACATGGTGCCTGAATATTCCCAACGCAAAGTCGTTTTGATCTCAAATTCAGATTCGAATTTAGAAAATCTACCTTTCGAGATTGAAAAACATTTTATGATTGGAAAAAACGCTTGGGTGGACAACCACGCCTTAATTGAAGAGATTAAGAATTACATAATAACAAAAAAGGTCGAAGATACCCTCTTTCTGTTTTGCGCCGGTCCTTTTGGTAACATTTTAGTACACCAATTATTTGAATTTAATCAAAACAATACCTACATCGACATTGGTTCAACTTTAAATCCTCTATTGTTGGGCGACGAAGGTCTCAATCGCGGATACTTACGAGGAAGCGACAGTATAACAAAATTCTGTACTTGGGGAGAGTAATGTTCTACATAGCCCACCGCGGTAATATTGATGGTCCAGAACCAGATAACGAAAACAGCCCCCAATACATTACTTCCGCGCTGGAGAAAGGTTATGAAGTAGAAATAGATGTTTGGGTAGTAAATAATAAAATCTACTTGGGGCATGACAATCCTCGATATGAAATTAAGGCTAAATTTTTGACTCTCCCCAACCTGTGGTGTCATGCAAAAAATCTTGACGCTATTAGTGTTTTAGAATCTCTCGGAACGCATTATTTCTGGCACCAAGAGGACGATATCACATTAACATCTCAAAATTATGTATGGACTTATCCCGGGACCGCGCTGTTGCCAGCCTCTATTTGTGTGATGCCAGAAAGGGCAAATTACAGTTCTAAAGAATTAAGTGTTTGTGGGGGAATTTGTTCTGATTACATAGAAAAGTATTCTTTAGAAGGAAAACAAAATGCATAAAGATATTGCTTTAGTTACATGGACGCATAACGAATATTCTGATATCTGGCCACTATATTTTGGTCGACTAGAAAAACATCTAGAGTTCGAAAAGAGCTACATTTTATTAGATGCTCATTCGGAAAATATCCCGGATAGACACATTCAGTTGATAAACAATGATCAAGACCCCTACTTCAAGCGTTTTATGGAGTGTTTGGAACAAATAGAGGAAGAGTATATTCTTTATCTTCAAGAGGATCACATCTTTTATGAAGACTGTCATGACAAAAAGCTCGAAAGAGTGTTTAAGTTTTTACAGGAAAGTGATTATAGCTGTGTAAGGTTGATTAAAAGTGGAGAACTTGGAGGAGAAACAATTGCCCAGAATCTATACAACATTCCAACTCATTCTCCTTATTCTTTCTCTCAACAAAGTGCTATTTGGAAACGTACAGATTTATTAAAATTGTTTGATCTCTATAAGCCAAAAACTTACCGTGATGTGGAGGCGTATGGTTCTACAGTAATGCACTATGCTAAACTTAAAAGTTGTTATTACTATGATGGCGAAAAGCAAAGAGGCAGCCTTCATTTTGATTCATCTATTTTTCCATATGTAGCAACAGCAGTATGTAAGGGTCAGTGGAATCTTTTACAGTATCCCGTTATTTTAAAAGAAGCACTAGAAGAATATTGCATTGATTATAAAATCAGAGGCGTTTATGGAGCCTAAATTAGTAATTTTTGATTTAGATGGTGTTCTTGTTGACGCCTGCGAGTGGCATCGATTAGCGTTGAACAGATCTCTAAAAGAAGTCTGCAATTATGAAATTTCCATAGAACAACATTATTCGACTTTCAACGGGATCCCAACAAAAGTTAAATTAAGCAAACTATCAGAAATGGGTATAATTTCTGTTGCACAACATCAAGAAATTTATGATTTAAAGCAACAAAAAACAATGTCAATTATTAAAGAACAAGCCAAGATTAGACCAGAGAAGATTGCTCTTATTCAAAAATTGCAAGCCAAAGGTATTCATGTCGCATGTTTCACTAATAGTATTCGCGAAACGACCACTTTAATGTTGTGTAAGACAGGCATATTAGATCTGTTCGAATTAATAATAACGAACCAAGATGTAAAAGAAGCCAAACCAAGCCCAGAAGGTTATTTAAAAACTATACAACACTTCAATGTAGAAAAGGAATCTGTTATAATTGTAGAAGATTCCCCCAAGGGCATTGCTGCCGCCCGGGCCACAGGTTGTCGTGTGATTGAAGTGTCTAACCCAGATGAAGTGCATGTTCTGCTCTTCAAGGAGTACCTAACATGAAAGTTTTAATTCCAATGGCTGGAGCCGGCAGCCGTTTCGCCAAAGAAGGTTACACCTTCCCTAAGCCCCTGATTGATGTTGCCGGCAAGCCAATGATTCAAACAGTGGTTGAAAATTTAGATTTTGATTGTGAATACATCTTTTTAGTACGCCAGGAGCATATCGAGAAATACTCGGGCTTAATAAACACATTAGATAGAATTACAAATGGAAAGTTTGAGTATGTAGTCGTCGACGGTCTTACAGAAGGCGCCGCATGCACCGCACTGTTATCCGAACAATATATTGATAATGAAGAAGATTTACTTATAGCCAACTCTGACCAATTTATTGAGTACGCTCCACAGAATTTCTTAATGTTAAAAACGCTTACTTCGTGTGATGCGATTGTGTATACTTTTAATGCTGTACACCCCAAGTGGTCATTTGTAAAGACAAATTCTAGAGGATTTGTGACAGAAGTTGCAGAAAAAAAACCAATCTCAAACATTGCGACATGTGGAATTTATTGGTACCGCCATGGCTCTGATTTTGTGAAATACGCCAAGCAGATGATCGAGAAAGACATAAGAGTGAATAATGAATTTTACATTGCACCAGTTTATAATGAATTGATACAAGATGGCAAAACCCTTGTTCCATTTTATGTTCATTCAATGTGGGGAATTGGCACCCCCGAAGACTTACGATACTTTCTTGAAAAGAACAAGAAATGAATCAAAAAATAACCATTGTGTTCCCGTGTGCCGGCCGAGCCGAACGCTTTGGCCACGTTTTTAAGCCTTTTTTGAAAATAGGTGACATCACCTTCATTGAAAAAGCCTATGAACCATTTCAGAAGTGGGAGCATATGATTGAGGGTTTGCATTTTATTGTTACTCGCGAGCAAGAACATACACACAAGGTTTCTAAAAAACTTATGTCATTATTCTCTGGAAAAACGATAACAGTTTCTGTATTAGATAAAGAGACCCCAGGACCACTTCAAACGTTTAGCGAGGGGTATGTGCATTCCGCGCGCGCCGAAGCGCCGTTTATAGTTTGTGATTGTGATCATTCTATCAATGTAGATAACTTGTTCGCAAAGATTGTTCAAAAACCTACCGCGGAAATTATTATTCCCACATGGAATATAACAGAAGCTATTCAACATAATTGGTCAAAGATATTGCTTCAAAATAATGAGATAACCAAATTTGTTAATAAAGAAGCAGTCGATTTTGAGACCCACACCGTAAAGGGTATTATCGGGTGTATATATTTTAATAGTTTAAAGTTGTTCTCAGATATCCGCGGCAACTATTATAACTTTTATGAGATAATTGCTGATCATTTTAAAGGAGGGAAGACGATTGAGTTATCAGATGCATCAAACGCCTATTTCTTTGGTGATCCAGCGATGCTATCGGATTGTATAGAAAAGCGCCGAAACGAATGTTCGATCTTTTGTGATATCGATGGAGTTTTATTAAAGCACAATAATCACTCTACTAATAATGTGGAAGATAATAAGGCTTTAGATGGTTTTACAAAACTTAGAGAGATGAAGAAACAGAATCATCGAATTATTTTAACCACAGCAAGAAATGCCAAGTACCGGACTCAATTGGAAGAATTGCTGAGACAAAAAGAGATATATTATGACGATCTTATTATGAGTCTTCCTTCGGGACCTCGTCTCTTAATTAATGATCGTAAACCCTCAAAGCCTTTCACGGCCCAGGCAAACACTCATGAAGTGGAGAGAGACACCGGACTCTCGCGATTGTGTGTTAATAATATAATAGATAACAATAAAACAGAAATTATTGAAGATTTGTCTGCTAATTCTTTTGCAAAAACGTATTTGATCCAACATAAAGACAAAAGGTGTGTTCGAAAACATCTTTTTAAATCTGTGGGGGACAAACATTACCATGTTTTAAAAAGACAGAAAGCTGACTTAGAAAGATTTAATTTCTTGGCGAAGGATTTATGCCCCAGAGTACTCGGCGAAGGCGACACCGAGTTAGATTATTATTATGACATGGAATTTCTTCCCGACTATAGGATGCTCTCTGAAGCAGATTCATACATGGTAATTTACCGTGGACTTAAAAATACCTTGAAAATAATGAACCAAGCGATCTACTCACTCTCACAACCAGTTGATGGAAAAAAGTGGATGGAAGAATTCTTAAATCAAAAAATAAATCCAAAATTTGATGATTTTAGCTTGCTAAATGATGAATTTCGAGTTATAATAGAAAGTGATGAATTTCTTATTAACAAGCAGAAGTACGTAGGCCTACGAAAGTTATTTGAAAAGTTGCCGCTGGAGAGTTTGTCTCCTAAAAATGTTTCGGTAGTTCATGGAGATTTAACGTTGGAAAATATTATGTACAAACCTGACACGTTAGATGTTAAACTTATCGATATGGATGGCTCTCGTCTGTTTGATGCGAAAGAGTTAGATTTAGGAAAGTTATCACAATCAATTTTTTCAAGATACGATAAATGGAAGAATTTAGAAGGAACGAATTTGGTAAAACATTTTGATCTTCAATCTAAACATTTCAAAGCCAATGATTCATATTTTGATAATCGTGAATTGGTGATGCCTTCAAACTTAATAGAATTGTGGCAGCCCATTTTGAATGAATCACCCAGTATGGTCTATAAGAAAGCTTGTTTTTACATGTCAACATACTTCATCAGATTTGTACCATTTCGAATGCAATTAGGAAAAGAACACGGAATTTTTGCATTACTCATGGCCACGGTGTGGTTAAATAAATTACTAGGAGAATAAAATGAATATTAAAGTGTTTTATGACGGTTCGAGTGTAGCCGAGTTTTGTAACTATGCTCATGTGGTAGGAGTAACTACCAACATTTCTTTTCTTAAGCAAGCAGGAATAAAAGATTATAAGAGCTTTGCGATGAGCACAATTCCACTTATGGATGGCCGGCCAATATCCTTCCAGGTCTTTGATCCATCTCCCGCCGGCGTAGAAAAGCAAGCAAGAGAGATTACTTCGTGGGGAGATAATGTTTATGTAAAAATCCCAGTAGTATATCCAACAGGAGATTCTACAGTTCCTCTAATTAAGAAGTTATCAGATGAGGGTCTAAAGATCAATGTCACATGTGTTTATACCAAAGCGCAAATTGACGAGCTTGTTGAAGCGAATTTATCTCATACTTCTATTGTTTCTGTTTTCTGTGGTCGCATTAATGATACGGGAATCAATGCCATAGACATTATGAGATACGCCAACGAAAGCTTTGCTTCAAATTCACATGTAGAGACCCTCTGGGCCGGCTGTCAACGCACCCGCGACATTATAGATGCAGAAGAGTGCGGTACAGACATTATTACGGTGCCCGCGGCACCTCTTAAGAAGATGGTGAGAATTGGAAACGACATTCACAATTTCTCGGTACGCACGTCTGTAGACTTTTTTAATGACGGCGCCGACATGTTTATTAAATATGGGGATGGTTGATAATGAAAATCGTAGGAATGGCTTGCGGCGCACATGACACTGCATACTGTATTATGGAAAATGGAGAAACTCTAGTTCACGAGGAACTGGAACGCTTCACAAGAGTTAAAGAACAGCAAGGCGACATTCTTGATTTCTTCTTTAATCAGAATCCCGATGTGGGCAAGGTGGACTACTTTGCCCATTTTGTTATGCGGTGGCGCGGCGGGCTCGCGGCACAATACCCTAAATCTTTTCAAAGAATGCAAAAACACATAGCCACTCATGGAGGAGAATACATAGAGATTTCTCACCACAAAGCACACGCAGCTAACGCATTTTTTTCATCAAACTTAAATGATGCGCTTATAGTGACGCTTGACGGTGGTGGTGAGGAATTAGAAGACGGAGACTATACCACCACATGCTTTACGATTTATGAAGGCCGCGGCAACCAAATCAAGCTGTTAAAGAGATTCCCTTATGATATCAATATTGGCGGGTTTTGGAGTAACATCACAAAACATACGTATGGATATTCTTCAGGGCCCCCAATCGGCAATCAATGCGGAACTGTAATGGCCATGGCAGCTTACGCCTCGGAGCCACAAAAGTATTTGTCAGAGATGACCGACGCAATTCGAAACTCCGATTACTCTAAGTTTGGCAAATGGGCCAAACTAGATTTCGATGAAAAGCTGAATTTAGCCGCAGCCCTACAAGCGGCTACAGAGGCGTATGTTCGCGAGTTGATTGAACCCTATGCCCGGGCCTCTGAAACTTCCAACCTCTGCTTGGCGGGCGGTGTGGCGCTTAACAGCGTTATGACTGGTCACATGTTTGATTGGTATGGCGAAAAATTTGAAAACATCTACGTTTGCCCGGTGCCTTATGACGCTGGGCTAGCTATTGGGTGTGCTCAATACATCTGGCACTGTGTTGAGGGTAATCCTCGCGAGTTTACAAATAAGAACTTCACCCCCTATCTTGGAAAGACCTATCCGCTTGAAGATGTGGAGTCGGCAATTAGAGAAAATGCATCAAAAATCAATGTAGTATCAGCGACAGATGATGAAGTACTTCAAAAGCTTAAAGATAAAAGTATTATTGCCGTTTTTGGTGGAGGATCAGAATCTGGCCGCCGAGCGCTAGGTAATAGATCTATTCTTGCCGACCCAACACATAACGACATGAAAGACATTCTTAATCATAAAGTTAAACATCGTGCTTGGTTCCGACCGTTTGCACCATCTATCATCCGAGAGAAGGTTGGTGAATGGTTTGTAAGAGATATTTCGGCCCCCTACATGGGCTTCGTCTTAAATTTCAAAGAAGAGATGAAAGATAAGGTACCAGCAGTTCTTCATGCAGATGCTTCCGGCAGGCTCCAGACGGTAACAGCAGAGGATAATCCTTGGTATCATGGATTTATTAGCCGGTGGGAAGAGTTATATGGAGTGCCAATTGTACTGAATACTAGTTTTAATGATCGAGAGCCAATTGTAGAAAACCCTGCACATGCAATGAATTGTTTTCTAGGTACTAATATTGATTATCTGTACTTCTATGATTACGGGTTGCTGGTGAACAAAGATGTTTAAAAATTCCAACATGAAATTATTCAGATTTTTGACAATAGAAGATGATTATGATGTTAAATATCATGACTGGTCTCGGATTTATGAATATCCTGCTATTATAAAAGTTATTAAAGAGCATTTTCCAAAATCAAAAAATATAAGTATTCATAATACAGCATGCGGTGATCAAGGAACTTCCCCTCTTTTTAAAAAGGAATTGTTAAAAGTATGTACAAAATTTCGTGAAAGCGATAAAAGTGCAAAAGAACCACAATTTCTACGCGTACACGACATTTACGATTTAGTAGAAGTATACCCAATAACCGGCGAAAAATATGATGTTGTAATCAATGTTTCGGTTTTAGAAGAGATCACCCCCTCCCACCACCGGCAAAGGGCCTTAGAAAATTTGTGGGCCCAAGTTGCGCCACAAGGATTGTTGATTTTAACTTGCGATTATCCGCGGGTTTCTTTAGGCTTTTTAGAATCAAATTTTGGACATTCTTGTAATATTAGTGAAGATATTGATCTCCTCCACGGACAAAATTCAATGGCTCCTCATGACAGTTACAATAAAGGGTGCAACGTACTCATCTTGGCTGCACAAAAGCTAAAGGATTAAAATGAAAATAGCATTGTGTTTGTTTGGATATCCTAAAGGTAGCACGATATACGCCGGCGGCGCCTACGAACAGAAATTCAAACATTTATTTGAACAAACAATGGAGCATGATCCCGATGTATTCATACACTGCTGGGATACCTCTCTAGAAGATGAAATAGTTGAACTGTTTCAGCCCAAATCTCACATTTTTGAAGAACAAATTCAATTTGAAGATGAAATAGCACAACTAGATATATCTCGTTTTGCAAAAAGCCGCGGCAACATTTTTAAAACTTTGAGCTTTTTGCACACAAGAGACATCAGCAATAATTTAAAAAAACAATTTGAAGAGGCGAATGGCTTTACTTATGATTGTGTCATAACATCACGATTCGATGTAGGTTATCACAATTATGGCAAAAATAAAACAAGTTATCTAAATTTCGATCCAGAACAAGATATGTCTTGTATCTATAGTGCGTACTGGGACCAAATAAATGCCGGAATTTCTGATCACTGGTTTTATAGTAACTCTGAAAACATTGATACAATCTGCGATTTACGACATCAGGCAATAAAATACTTGAAAAAAGACAGTAAATATTGTAATATAATGATGAATGGCTGGGTTGATTCGTGCGCCCATGAGGAATTCTCAAATGAGTTCTTGCGATCTTCTAAAAGCAACCATAGAAAGATTTATCCAGAACACTATTGTTTAAATAATCACTGCCTTTATAAGTGGCACTTTTATAAGCACGGGCTTTGGAATACAGATGTGTGTAAATTTTTAAATGAAGAATTGTGGAAGTAATATGAAAAACATTGGAATTATAGGAAATGGATTTGTTGGCTCGGCTATAGCTGCTGGCTTTGGGTTGCATGCCAACGTTCGCGTCTATGATAAAGATCCTCGAAAGACTCTTCATACTCTGGACGATACTATAAATAAATCAGATTTTGTATTTGTAGGTGTTCCGACCCCTATGGAATTCATAGAGGGCGGCAGAATTGATCTATCTATTATGAAATCAGTCTTTGAAGACATCAATAATGTAAGCAACAATAAGGATACTATCTTTATTATCAAATCTACCGTTGTTCCTGGCACGACTCATGAGTTTCAAGAGGACTATCCGAACCTGAAGATCGTCTTTAACCCTGAATTTTTGACGGAAAGGTCCGCAAATCTAGATTTCATTAATGCCTCTAGAATAGTATTAGGGGGACCCCCGGAAGATATTCAAAAAGTTGCTGAGTTATATCGAGATCGCTTCCCGTACACAAGAATTATTACCACAGACTCAACAACCGCTGAAATGATTAAGTATATGTGTAACTGTTTCTTTGCTACCAAGATTTCGTTTATGAATGAGATGTTTATGCTTTCTCGTAATCTTGGTACCGACTGGGATAAGGTTATGGAAGGGTTTATATCTGACGGCCGAATTGGCAACTCGCATACAGAGGTGCCTGGTCATGATGGAGATCTCGGTTTTGGGGGGAAATGTTTCCCCAAGGATCTCAATGCATTTATTGAATTTTTTATGGATCAAGGAATTGAGCCCCACGTACTTAAAGCAACATGGCGCCGCAATCAAAGCGTACGCCAAAACATTAATTGGGCCGAGATCCCCGGCGCCGTCTCTAAAGGCAAAAAATGATTTTAATTTCATATGGCACCCGCCCGGAGTGGATAAAGATTAAACCTATTGTTGATAGGTTTAGAAAAGATGAAATTCCCTTTAAGATTTTATTTACAGGACAACATACTCATATTGCTAATTTTGATTATGATTATGTGCTGAATGTCGAAAAAGCTGACAACAGATTGAATGAGGTTATTTCATCGGTCCTCCGAGCCCCGTCGGAGATTTTTGAAGGCGTAACTCACGCTCTTGTGCAGGGAGATACAGCCTCAACATATGCTGTCGGATTGACTGCTTTTAATCATGGTGTAAAAGTTATTCACCTTGAAGCCGGCTTGAGAACGTATGATTTAGAAAATCCTTATCCAGAAGAAGCTTATCGCCAAATGCTTTCTAGGATTGCTGACATTCACCTATGTGCCACTGAAAATAATAGAAAGAATCTAGAATCCGACCATTGCACCGGCGATAAATATGTAGTAGGTAATACGGTTCTGGACAATCTTCGAGGAATTACCACTACTTATGGTAAAGAGATATTAGTAACAATGCATAGAAGAGAAAACCACAGTATCATGCACGACTGGTTTCGAACAATGAACGAAATTGCGGCAGCTAATGGAGACTTACAATTTACAATCCCCCTTCATCCTAACCCAAATGTTCAAAAACACAAGCATTTATTGACAAATTTCAATATCATCGATCCTCTTAACTATAAAGAAATGATTGATAGAATCGCTAACTGTCGTTTTATTGTTTCAGATAGTGGCGGGATTCAAGAAGAGGCTTCATTTCTCAATAAAAGAGTTATCGTTTGTCGTAAATTTACGGAAAGAACAGAAAGCCTAGGCGGACACAGCATATTGTGCAAAGGTCCTAACAATTTAAAGACACTTTTTGAAGATTTAAAAAATGATTTTCAAATTAACAAGCCGAGTCCTTATGGTGATGGACACGCATCAAAGAGAATAAGCAACATTTTAAAAGGAGTAAAAAATGGATACTAAAACACACAAACTATCAACACAGGCACTAGGTGCGGTTATGATGGCCCTTCAGGAGTCATTGCTAAATGAATTGGATATTGTTCCTATTCTGCAGGGCTTTGAGCTAGTAGATAGCGAAGATGGATTGGTTGTTAGAAATCCGCCAACAGTGCGCGTCTCTAATAATAAACTAGTCACTGAACAAGACCTAACAAATATGGTAAAATAATGCCAAGGTATCGATACAAATGTAGCGAGTGTGAAACTGAAGCAATTGCTTATCATCTATATCATGAAACACTTGACGAGTGCCTCGAATGTCGCACTCCAGGTGCCATGGTGAGACAGTTGACAACGCCCCAGTATCGCAAGAAAATAGAATCAGTGTCCCGTACGGGAGATATTACTAAAAAGTTTATCGAGCTAAACCGAGAAGTTTTAGACGAAGAGAAGAATAAAAGAGAAGAATATGATGAGCCGGCTTGAAATAATTTTAATAGCTATAACGATCTTATCGTTGGGTGCAAATATATTCTTTTTTGTTTATACACGTGCAATTTTAGCGCGCCTTTTGTTTATTTCAGAAGAGTTGGGCGATTTCCAAGATATGGTAGATAATTTTGCCAAGCACACCAAATCAGTCTATGAGATGGATTCGTTCTACGGTGATCAAACGCTACAGGCGCTTTTGGAGCACGCAGCTTCGTTTAACGAGCAGCTGGAAACTTTTGAGTGGGTATATTCACTGACAGAAGAAAAAACAACCCAGGAACATAATTTTGACGACCCAGAAGAAGACGAAGCGTAAACGTAGGCCGCGCAGAAAGAATCATTATTTTACGCAAGAACACGAAGATGCAATAATAAGATATTCAGAATCTTCATGCCAGCGAGAAAAAACAGACCTTTATATTCAATTTATTCGTCCAGCTTTCAATGAAATGGTGGACAAGATTGTTTTTACATATAAATTTACGACTCTGCCGAATTGTGATTCGCTCCGAGATGAGTGTAAGATTTGGCTAATGACGATATTAGATAAATATGATCCTAACAAGGGCTCTAAAGCCTTTTCTTATTTTTCGGTTATTACAAAGAATTGGTTTATTCATAAGGTTAAAAAGCAACAGAAAAGAAACAAACGCGAGGTTGACTATGATAATATTTCTAAATCATACGAGGAAGAGTTTCTATCTACAACGAATTCTTATGTGTCCGAGAGGATAGAGCAAGAATTCTGGACCTCGTTCTTTGTAGAATTGTCCTCATGGGATACTGCTACGATGAAAGAAAACGATCTAAAGGTTTATAAAGCTATCCAGGTGCTCTTTGAATCGAGAGAAGATATAGAAATTTTTAACAAGAAGGCTATTTATCTATACTTGAGAGAAATATCCGGACTGAATACAAAGCAGGTCGTAAATTCTCTCAAGAAATTTCGAAAGAGATACTCAACATTTAAGGTTGATTGGGAGAGCGGTGACTTATGAGCAAGAAAGATTTGGATTCTCTTTATAGCGAAGCTCTTGATAACGTACGAACAGATCGTAAGTTAGCAAGAGAGTTTTTAAATGAGATTGCAAATGAAATTGCCACAAATTCAGAACAAAACAAGTATTTGAGCCCCGTCGCAGCTAAACACGTAGAAACAATGCAGCGATCTAACGAACAACTTGTTAAGATAATAGCTCTAAGACAAAAGAATCACACTGAAACCTTGGATTTGAGCGACGAAGATAAGAACAATCTCTTCGATATGATCCAAGGAGAAGGATAGTGGCAGATCGAATAATAGATCCTTCAACCTTCTCGATTCCCGCTTTGGCGCTGGAGCTTGAAGGGCATTCAACGCGCTTTGCACTCGCTAGTAATGTGTACGGCGACAATATGGAGTTCTTGGTGAGGGTTCTGGCACCCCCGATGCCGATGGGAAGATTCGAACAGAACGCTATTTATCGGTTTATGCGCACCGGCGGCCGCGCACAAACGGCCGCCGAAGCCGCGGCAGCAGTCCTCGCGCGCGAAATGAGTGGCTCAACATCTGACATTCCCTTTAGCTTTCAAGGTCGGATTCTAGGCGAGCCTGGTCGACCCTCACCGCATAGTTTTTTACCGGATCCGTGCAGTATTGATTCTGCCCAAAACAAGTTAAAAGCAGTCCAACTTATCACTCTTCATACAAACTTCCGCTCTCCAGCCGGCTATACTGGGCCCGTTCCGAGAATGGGGGATATCGTTAAAGTTAGTTTAGACGCTGGTAGCCAAGGTTCTTTCTCTCTACAAAAAGCATTTTTCAAAACACTTGAGAGGAAGAAAGATGTAGTTCAAGATGCTCAAGATAGCCAGGAGTCCTGCACTAGCTTGCAGGGTTTGCCGTGGGGAGAGGCTGCTTCCGGCGCAGCCTCAACACCTGCCGAATCGCGCCGCCTTACGCTAGCCGAGGTCGACGCGATAGCGCCGGCCGGTGAGATGGTAGTATCTCAATTATCTGCTGCCGCCAAAACCAAGCTCACCAGTTTAGTCAATACTGAAAAAGGTCACTGGAACGGTCGTACAGAAAGTGAAGCGGGCGAATCCCCAAGCCAACCGAACACCAACTCTATAGTATATAAGCGCCTAAAAATATATTGGGCAGCCATGTTGCTATCCCATTCCCCGGGAATATATACCACCGCCGCGCAAGCCGGCGCCGTTGCAGAAAGGGACTGGATTTTCTTTCCGAGTGGTGACAGCCGCGGCAAGACCCAAGCTTGGTCGGCTGCTTATATTAGTTATATAATGTATTTGACGATGGCGCAAGAATCCGGCAAATCCGCCGACCACTGGCGAGGATCAAGTGCTCATCACTATTATATGACCGAAGGCAAGAGGAAAGGTTGGAAAGTGTATGATCTAGCATCGAATGCCGGCGGCAAGATTAAAGCAGATATCGGCGATATACTATTAACTATTTATGATCGCGCAGCCGCACGAGATACTCCCAGTTCTCATGGCGACGTAGTGTATAAGATCGAGAATTCTAAAGCATACCTATCTGGCGGTAACGTCAGCGACACTGTTACAACCAGTAAGAATGTAGCTCTAGACAGTAACGGGTGTTATAAAACAGATGCCACCTCTAGAAACGGTGGCTACCCCCGTCCTTATATTGTAGTGATGAAATATAACCCGAAAACGGAAGTTCTTCCAGCGGACGGGAGTTGATGATGTCGGCTGATCGAATAATAGACCCCTCAACGTTTTCAATCCCAGCGTTAGCGCTCGAGCTTCGAGGGCATTCAATACGTTTTTCATTAGCTAGCAACGTATACGGCTCTAATATGGAGTTTCTAGTAAGAGTCTTGACACCGCCTATACCAATGGGAAGAATGGAGCAAAACGCCGTCTATCGGTTTATGCGAACTGGTCGCATAGCCGAACGTCCCACCACCATGGTCGCCGGACTTACTGACGCAATAGCGCGAGAAATGGGAGCGCTCCCAACTTCTGATGTGCCCTTCAGTTTTCAAGGTCGAATCCTAGCCGAGCCCGGCCGCCCCTCACCGCATAGTTTTTTGCCAGATCCTTGCAACCTCCCGGTGGCACAAGATAGACTAAAGGCAACTCAACTCATCACTCTTCATACAAATTTCAGATCACCAGCTGGATACACTGGCCCGGTCCCACGAATGGGCGATATTGTTAAGGTCAGCCTAGACGCCGGCACGCAGGGACCTTTCTCTCTACAGAAGGCGGTTTTTAAAACACTTGAGATGAAAAAAGATCCTACCGCAGAGGCAATAAGCGCCCAAGGATCCTGCACTAGTTTATCATCATTGTTCTCTGGCGGCTCTCCGGCAGCAAACATACGAATGAACCCAGCGCCAACCGAAGCCCAAAAAGTGGCTAATCATTTTATTATTAACGTCCCCATGACCGGCAGGTACACCTCTGCTTATGGCGTACGCCGGCTAGCAATATACAACAACGAACCTAGGGCCCATTGGGGCATAGATATCGCCGCAATCAACGGTACACCGATATTGGCACCTGCTGATGGCTGGCGATGGTCCGCTGGTTTCTCGGAGTCGGATAATGGCGGCAGCGGCTATTGGGTAAGAACTTTCCACAGTTATCACACTGATCCCGAACACACCGACAAATCGACAAATAACAAAGCAATTGTGTTCACCTATATGCATATGAAAGAAGCAACAAATTTATCCAGCGGACAAGCGGTCGCCCGCGGCACGGAGATAGGTAAGTGTGGTGGCACAGGTCTGACGCCCAATGGTTACGGAAAACACCTACATTTCGAAGCTTATGTCTTTGATATACCGGCTGGTTCTCTCAATTCATCCGGCCAGGCCGCGGCGGGGAAAGCTGCAGCCGGTACCCCACTTTGGAATGCATACCTAGCGGCAAAAAGAGCCAGACAAGACCCAATACAGGTTTGTAGGTGGGACGCACACTTCTCCGCGGGAGTGGGCACTGCTCGAGTCACTACTTCCCAAGCCTCTCCGCCATTAAATCAGGATTAAAAGAATACCGATATGGGACTAAAAATATATGATATTGAGGACCTAACGCCTGAACAACAGCAGGCGTATGGAATTATACAAGCTCAACAAGAGCAGAGTGGGATCATTAGCGATTCTTCTGGGTTAATGAATACACAACCGTTATCCACAAATTTCGGTTTCATTCGAGCGCCAGTTGAGACTATCATCCAAGGACAAGTAGAGGGCAATGCACAGATCGTGATTGGAAAAGATCGCCCGGGCATGATCATGGGACCTGGCTATGGCGCCATTGGTGCCCAAGGCGCCGACTCTATCGATATTGTGGTAGGCAGAGGAAGCAGCTTCAATGGCGGTCGAGGACCAGCAGAAGGAAAAGTGCTTAATCCCAATTTTAATGCCGACGCCGCACGAATACACATTAGTCAGATGACAGACATCGACACAAACTTTGGT
>Ga0098044_1000712_pt1 | contig 17391 bp, 12 predicted proteins | sample 10_taG_FD_75053 | JGI IMG/M metagenome (GOLD analysis project Ga0098044, IMG submission 75053) | Marine viral communities from the Subarctic Pacific Ocean - 10_ETSP_OMZ_AT15264 metaG | ecosystem: Environmental > Aquatic > Marine > Oceanic | place: Pacific Ocean | collected 2015-01-16 | reverse complement strand
TCATGCGGAGACGTTCTTATAGTAGGGGTAGACACCGACGAAAAGGTCCGCCAAAGCAAAGGGACTGATCGACCCATTAATAGACTTGAGGATCGAATGTTTGTTTTGCAATCTTTAGGGTGCGTTGATGAGGTTATCTCTTTCAACTCCAGAAAAGATTTAGAAAACACCATTGAGAACATTTCCCCAGATGTTTTAGTAGTGGGGTCCGATTGGCGAGGACGAGAGGTTGTTGGTTCCGCTTATGCGAAAAAGGTTTCCTTTTTTGAGAGAATATCGGGTTATTCAACAACAGGAATATTGGAGAAGTAGGGTGCTAATTTACGTTGATATTGATGATACTATTTGTACTTACGAAGGGGAGCGCCATTATCCATCCGCAGTTCCGATTCAAAAAAACATAGATAAAATAAACAACCTATACGACGAGGGTAACACAATAGTTTATTGGACTGCTCGTGGGGGAACAACAGGATTAGACTGGACAGACTTGACCCACAAACAGTTAAACAAGTGGGGCGCAAAGCATCACGAAATACGCATGAGAAAACCTCCTTATGATCTTTTTATATGTGATAAGGCGGTAAACAGTATGGACTTTTTCAAAAGAGGAGAAAAAAATGAGTTCTAAAAATGAAGGATTGAAACTATCCCAGCAGGCTATCGGCGCTCTTTTAATGACGCTACAAAAGTGTCTAGCGGAAGAAACCGATATTACTGAATTGTTGTCGGACTGGGCACTAGAAATAAGAGAAGAGGAAGTATGGGTCTCGAACCCCCCCACCTTTTCTATGGATGCGCCCACTCAAAAATTCGAGATTGATTGATGGGACTTTATTGTTATAGATGTTCTGGGTGTGAACATGTTTTTGAAGCCCGCCATCCCTATAAGGAGCGACTTACAAGGTGCCCCTCTTGTAAAAAGAATGCCCTAAGCAAGATTTTAGATAAGCCAATAAAAATATTGTTGAAGAATCAAAACACTTCCCCCCAAACCGGTCATGTCGTAACAAAAAATATAGAAATGGCTAAAGAAGAAATAAAACAGGAGCAAAAAAATCTCCAGAAGAGAGTCAAAAAATGAACATGTGGTGGACAATTACGGCTTTGAGTGTGGTCGTCAACATTTTTTTCGTGTGGTATATTAGGGAGCTATTAATCAGGTTTTCTTACATGGGGACCGAAACAGATAAAATATACACTGACCTACAAACATATGAAGATCACCTTTCTACGGTGTATGATCTCCCAGTATTCTATGGGGATAGCACCTTATCAGAACTTTTGAAGCACACTTCGGAAGTGAGAGATTTAATAGGAACGCACAAGGAAATTTTCAATTTGGAAGAAAATGTTCTTCCTGATGAGCAAGAGGAGGAGGAAGATGCCTAAAAGAAAAAAGGGAAAACACTATTTTACCTCAGACACTGAAGCGGCAATAGTGGCTTATTGCGCAACTGAAGATTCCACTATTAGAACTTCATTATACCAAGAACATATACAGCCGGCTTTTAATGAAATGGTGGACAAAATTGTCTATACCTATAAATTTACCAACCTTCCCAATATCGACTATTTGAAGGATGATTGTAAGATCTGGCTCACAACCATTCTGGGGAAGTTCAACCCCAACCAGGGCACTAAAGCTTTTTCATATTTTTCAGTTGTGACTAAAAACTGGTTTACTCATAAAGCCAAAAAACAGTCCCAAAAAAACAGACGAGAAGTTGATTTTGATAGTATGATTCGAGAAATTGAGTCACTAACTCATGAGAACCAAAAAGATTTTTTAGGTGAACAGGAGGACAAAGAGTTTTGGTTTTTTCTGTATAAGGAAGTTGAGGGATGGAGTAACATCAAATTAAAAGAAAATGAAAAGAAGGTGTTAGATGCTGTAATTATCCTGATGAAAGATATTGAAAAGATAGAGATTTTCAACAAAAAGGCTATTTATCTTTATTTACGAGAGATCACCGGCTTAAACACAAAACAAATAGTAAGCTGTTTAAATAAAATGAGGGCACGTTATAGAACATTTAAATTTAAATGGGATAACGGAGAAATTCACTGAGAAGCTAATTAATATATCACCCCCCGATAGGAGATGTAAAATGCGCCTTAAATTAGATGCTCTTTTAAAACAGGCTTTAGACAATATAAAAAATGACCGACAGGTTACCGAGAATCTTTTAGAAGAACTCCACCAATATATGAGCGTCTCCAGGGAAAGGTATTCCGATTCTGGGGCTATAGCAGCTAAATTTGTGGAGACTTTACAACGAAGTAATGAGCAGCTAGTAAAGTTAGCGACTCTGGTCCACAAGAAAGAATCAGAAAAGACCGACACGTCCCTCTCCGACGAAGATAAAGAGGAACTTTTCCAAATTATTAAGGAAGAAAATTGATGACTAAGTTTGGACCCGATGGGGGGAATATTTTAGACGATCTTATTTCGCCGTATACTGCTCCTTCTCCCCGTGTATCTTTAGAGCCTGGGTTTGATAGTGCCAAAGACGACGTCTTCTCTGAGCTTCAGTTGCTGGCTACAAAGAGTTATGAAAAACCAAGTCTTTTCGCCGGTCAACTTGATCATTACGCCATAGTTTTGCGCGTGGAAAATAAGCCCGGTCCCGACGCTTCCGTTAATATTCCAGAAAAACCTCAGATAATCGTGAGAGCCAGAGTCCCTCTGTTACATGCTCATCTGCCCGCCCCAAGAGGAGCCAAAGACAATGATATTATCGACATGTATCCGAAGTTTGTTGCTTGGAAATTACAGGATATTGGCGGCGTCGCACCAACTGAAGGTTCGGTAATTAAAGTCTCTTTCACTGATTCAAACTCCCCCTGTCGTATAGAGGGGAATGGAAATTTGCTCGGACTAGTATCTCAAGGTATACCAGGCTTAACAGAAGCTCCAGGCTCAATAAGTTCTGTGTTCGGATTTCCTTTAAATTCTACGGGAGAATTAATAAGAAAATGCAGAGATCTGAGAAAAGATGCCGTCACTGAAGCTGAAGGCGAAGGAGCAGACTCAGGACAGATGGACACAAAAAGCGTATCCCAAAGAAATCCCCGCAAATTGGATTCTCCTCACTCTACAGGTGGCGCTCAACCAAAATCTCCAACAGAGGAAGAAAAAAGAACAAGACCCAAGCCATCTCAAACTCGCCAGACCCCAACAGAGTCCGAAGCAGATTCTAGTAAGGAGGTGGGAGATGAAAGACTACCGTCTGCGCAGGTAGAAAAAATAAACTGCGATAAAGTTTATTCTATGTTAGATATTGCAGGAGGCAGGGGAACTAGTAAAGATATACCAACATATAGAGTGTCTTCTAATTTTGGACCAGGCAGACCAAGCCCTGTAGATGGAGTAGTGAGAAACCATAACGGCACAGACGTTGCTATTCCTGTGGGCACTCCGCTATACAGCCCTTACGGCGAAGGTCAAATCATAAAGATTTTCAACGATGCTGTCAACGGCTATGGCGTAAAGGTATATTACCCGAAAGAAAAGATGACCGTCGCAATGATCCACATGAGCCGGATTATGGTCGAGAAAGAACAAATAGTTCAACAATTTGATGTTCTCGGATTGTCTGGTGGAGGATTTGTCGATAAAGCCAGAACAATTCGACAACCAGGCGCAGGGCGATCATCGGGTCCTCACCTTCACATTGCTGTCCGCAAGAATGTCCACACCCGGAGACAAAGAGGGACATGGACGGATCCTGCTAAAGCTAAGGGACTCTTGGAAGGGTCAATATTGTCCAACATTAAAAGGAAGGCTTACAAGAGCTAAAAATAGATATGCCGAAAATTAATCTTATTGAAAAAGGGTCCATAGCGCCGAAACCCAACACAAACAATCCCTTTTTTGTAGAGAAGTACCCAAGCGAAGAACCTAGTTTAGAAGGAATTAATAATTCTTTTATCAGAGAGGCACACCCTCGGTACAACAAAGCAACACCAGAAAAGGTTGTCGAAGGGACAAACAACCAATTCATTATATTAGGAAGAGACCGCCCCGGAAATCTCGCTAGCGGATATGGTGGAGAAGGGAGCACCCACTGCGGGATGATAGATATTGTAACAGGGATGAGCGGAATGCTAGCCAGGGAGGTCGATCCAGAGACCGGAGAGCCTGTTTACACCGATAAAAATTTTGCTCTAGATGCTGCCCGGATTTATATCAGCCAGAGAACGGACGTAGACAAAAATTTTGGTCTAGCAGACGGGACTGTAGGATCCCCTACTCTAAGATCAGCTATAGCCATGAAAGCAGACGGCATCCGTATAGTAGCCCGCAATGGTATAAAATTAGTAACTGGAACAGATACTCACAACTCGCAGGGAGTTCAAGAATTAATTTCTTCTGGAATTGATCTTATAGCCGGCAATGATGATAGAGATTTGCAGCCACTGGTCAAAGGAAGTAATATGGTTAAATGTGTTGTTGATTTGGCAGAGCATACCGCAGACCTATCATCAATAGTATTAAAGATAGTAAAACATATTTTTCAACTTGAAGCTGCCTTGGCTGTACATACTCATATTTGTACAGCCCCAGGTACACCAAGTTCGCCCGCTCCTCTGTTAGCCACGAATATAGCAACAGGATATCCGGGGCTTGTAAAATTAATTGGAGAAATGATGCAGTTCACTAAGGATAATGTAATGATTAAACTAAACAACACGCAGCCATTTGGAGAGAACTATATAAATAGTCAATACAACACAACGAATTAACATGGCTTTAACAAATAGACAGAAGAACATCCCGAATTATATCGGCGTATCTCAAGATGCTCCCGACTATTCTTTCGCCGATAAGAGAAATAAACAGGTTCAGGAAGCGATCCACACTGGGTTTTTAGCTACTGGAAAATTTCCTGCGGCAGGAAATCCGCTGGCTCCGGTTGGAGAACTGACTCAAGAAGCTCGGGATGTTCGTGACGATAACAGAGAACTGGCCATCACTCGTGCAGACCTCGACGCCTATGCTGCGTCTTACCCACAAAATGCATATGTGGAGGAAATCCCGATTCCAGGGTCAAACGACACGAGAGCCGTATTAACCCCTGTATTAATTGGGGACGTCGATTCTCCGGCTTACGAAGGTTTGGAACTATACACCAATGCGGGTTTTGATAATTTATTAACCGTCACAACTCCAGAATCTCAAAAGCCAAAAAATCAAGGAACAATCTATGAGACTGCCCCAACCGGGGCGGATCGGCTAGCCCAAATACCAGCATTTCCTCTGTCCTTCACTGACCAAAGAGTTGGGCTGCTTTTGGAGACAATAGGATTTCAAAATAAACCTATTATAGATCAAGATTTTTATGCTAGCGTAGTTCAAAAAAATCCGAGTGGGGGCTTATATTCTGATTCACCACCTGAAGACCTGAATTATTATGACTGGACCGCAAATGTTACCTCAATTACTGCCGCAACAACTTGGTCAGAAACCCGCTCGCTGTTTCTGGGAGACGGTGCCGTTGAAAGAATATATTATAACCCAGATCAAAAATCCTTCTTTTGTGCGATAAGGACAACGGATTTTAACCCTTCTGTGTGGGACTTGGGTACCGAAGCGTTTACGTCGGCTGGTATAAACAATGTTGCCACTGTTATTCAGAAAGCCGCCATGTTAGAAAAGATCTTGCGTAAGTTTGGCGCATTGCCTGCTGGCTTCAACGCCCGCTCGCACATCACTGAATGGCAGCAAAATAGCGGAAGAGAATTCGGAAAATTCGAAACAGTTTATGGTAGCTTGTCTAGACCAAACCCGCCAGCCGGAACCACCGTGTGGAGCAAATGCTTCATCTTGCCCGAGGAATTGTATAACCAGATAGCCAGAATTGATCCCAACGCACACATTGGCGCTAGAGCCAGTATTCCTCATCCAGTGACCATCCAAAAGCTGATAGCAGAGGGTGCTGGCGGGGGTGATCGTTTAACAGGTAATAAGTCTTTCCGAGCGCCGTTTACTTTGGGAGAATTGAAATTAAACATTGAAGACTCTATTGCGGTTCTGAAATATTATAAAAACGAGATGTCGAAGGATGGCGTTTCGCCAAGCCATTTTGACCCAGAGCCTTTCAATATAGATCTTGAAATTGAAAACCTAGAGAAATTTTTAGGTGAACCGCTCCAAAGAATAATTTCCCTAATTTCTCTGAGAGGGGAAGCCTGGGATGACGATGCTATTGAGTTTGTCTTAGATGAATCGTTTAATATACACTGGGTAAGTTATAACGGAAATATTGTTTTAAAAGACCCCCAGTCGATGGCGTCCAGATTAACTCCAGAAAAATTCATACAACAATTTTACAAACTCCTTCAAAATCAAGCACCCAGTATCACACCCAGGACCATGTGTTATATCTGGAATTCGAAAGCAATATCACAAATAAAAGGCAGACCTGCCGACAAAAGACCGCCTTGGTCTGTGTTTATTTCTAGCGCCACGCTAGGAAATCCAAAATACGACCCAAATAAAAACCAAGCAAGAAAACTCAAAGATAAAAATCAGACCACAGACAGTATTTTCTTGACCCCTGCCCAGGTTGATGCTGCTGTTAAGGCAAGTATGGCTCTTGGGGTAGATATGCTCAGGCAGATCCCAGGGGCTGCCGGAGAATGTGATACAACCTTGGCTAAGATAGCTAAAGAATTATATGTTTTTGGAAGCTATTATTTTGGTCCTAAAACTGACTGGAAGTCGATTATTACTAGAGCCGTGTTTTTGGCTCGCGACGAATTAGTTGAGCTTGAGGGAGTGAAAGAACTCATGAAGTCTGATGAATATCAGCAAGCCCAGGCTTTCGCTGGATCAGCGCCCATAGCAACCGCTCTTACAAACCCCGCCGCCGTTAAAAAAGAAATTGAAAGAAAGATAGACCAAGAAATTTCTTGCGCACTTGATATTGTTGGAGGATCATTACAAGCGCAATTAAAGGCTATGGGAGTCCCCCCAGCCGGCGGGCAACTCGCACGCAACGCGTTCGACGCAATGCCTCCTATAAAATTGGCTTTCAAGAAAACAGGAAATAAAGGATTCTTCTCTTTATGGGGAGATGCATTAATGGCGATGGCTATTAATTTTACCAAACAAATGATACTTTCCGTAGTCAAAGATATGCTTAAGGCAGCTTTGTGCCCCCCACCCACCGACGATGAAACCACTCCTGTCGATATTCAAATGAGTACTTATGGTTTAGTTCAGGTGAACGACTTAGTTAAAGTCCGAGGTGATATAGATTTAGTGGAGGTAGCTAACGAGGTAGGAATTAAATTTAAATTTTATAAAACAGAAAATGAAGAAAAGAAAGAAAGCCTTCGGGAGCCCACCCTTAGAGAACTAAAACAGTTCAATAACGACGCTTCGGATATGTTAATGAGGAAGGAGATGTTATCCCTCCTACAGGGCGAACCATTTCAAAATGTGTCCGCTAATATATTGGAGGTGGTTAAACGAAAGAGACCAGAACAATTAGAAAATTTATCGGAAGATAATAGAAATGATCCTATTGAGGTAGATCTAGTGGGCGACTCTCTTAGTGAAAGAGATACTCGCTATGCTGGATTTGACCTTGATACCGTTAAAATTAACAATTACTTCGCTCTGATCGGAACTCTACTTGGAAATTTAGAGAATGTGATTGACCCCCTGCCGCCAGAAATAGCCTACTGTGACACAAAAAACCCCCAACCGCCTGGTTGGGGATCTGGGGTGGATATGGGAATTTCGCAAGCCCAACTCCAGAGACAAATAGATATTCAAATTCAAAGTAAGTACGATAAAATATGGAGCTTGTGTGATTTTGCTGATGGTTTCGGCGGACTTCAGGTCAATTTGAATAGTTTTATGTCTGCGTTTGAAGAGCCAGAATGGTACAAGAAATTTTTAAAGAAAATCGCCGAAGCAAGTGCTGCCGCTTTTGGTGCGGCTGCTGAAGCCCAGGGCATGGAGAACTCCTACCCTCAAGTTGGCTCAACTCCTGCGTATACTTTTGAAGACACCAAAATGTGGGACGCCATATCTCCGACACTTGGACAGCGACTTCTAAAACCAAAAATAAAACCGTTCAATGGGGGGGTAAAATGGTATATAGGAGATGCTACTCTTGGGTATATCACCGTAACCTTCAAAAAGAAGTCTGGCTGGCAGGCGGTAGCCACCTATGATTATCATATTCCCGGTCGCAACAATCGAGTAATTGTAACACAGGCGGATACCGCAATGTCCAATAGAACAAGTAAATACATAAAGGTAGGGAATCACTGGGAGCTTGACCCCAATCATTTAAACTCTGTCGGTGCTGCGCAAAGAATCGACGCCCGAACGCCTGGGGCTAACGCAAACAGTTTAAACCATTTTCGGTTTAGGGCTGATTATTTAGACAACAATTCTAACAGGTTTAAAAATTTCTACGGAGGACCGTTTACTCGGACCTGGGCGAATAAAGTAAACAAAAATTCAGATCTAGCTAATAATCAAGCTTTTGGGCCCAGCGTGGGGATAGGGGATCATACCAACGTTAACTTTTTCACCAACGACGAAAACCTGAACAGCGAAGGTCGCTGGATACGCCTAATGACTAATGAATACTATGACATCAGAAGAGCCATCATCAGCTTTTATCAAATGCCTGTCGGTCTTCGTCGCTACCCTAAATTTGCCAGTGTAATAGGTTCTCCGGCTTTTGCTCAAACAGAAAACCCCTGTGTAACTACCGACGATGAAAATATCGCCGCCGCTGCTATTGACGGAATTCAACAAAGAATAGTTAATTTTCTGTTGAATGTCGGGTATTTATTTCCTTTATACGGAGGGTGGATAACTCCGGATATCTTTAATTCAATAGCTGCATATTTGTCGAAAAAAATAGAGTTAGATATGAGAGAAAAGGGTGTCTTTGAGATGTATGTCTCTTCTTTAGATCTTGTAGAAAAAACAATGTCCCGACCTCTTGGAACTTCTTTAGTAGATTTTAATTTTGAAAACGTAGAAGCTTCGAAAAAATTTGATTATGTTGTGCGTCAAGTATATCGTATGCTTTTAGAAAGAATAGGAAGACAAACAGCATATCATTCAGCGGCGGGAAACATAGTGGAACACCCGACGTGGCTCAACTGCCTTCATCAAATTGTAGACTATTTTAAAACAGGTCGCTTTAAACTTCAAGGAGCCAACGACAACAATAGAGGAAGATTCCCATCCCCCAGTACCAATTGGAATAAGAAGAATTCTGTAGAACTCTCTGTTGATAGTTTAAATCTGCCTCAAGTGTACGCCCATGGACCAAAGGGAACCGCCGAAGACCGCGCCGAGGGTAATAGTGATCCCAATAGAGAATACTGGAATAGTATGGGTTGGACAACTTATCTTCCTGTGTTTCATATTATAGCTATGCAGATAATTTATGCAGACAAAATTATAGATATCAACAACACCTACCCCAAATTTAAGTTCTACTCTGGACGCAGAGTAACCAATGCTGATGAAGCTTTAAGGTTTGCCCTTAACCCGGAACACCTTTCAATCTACAGTCCAGCCTATAGCAATTTTCCGGTTATATTCAACAATACAGATTTTTATACCGAAGCCCAACTACGCAATCAACTGGCTGCCCTTCAGCGATTAAAATCTTATCTGGATATAACGGAATCACAAAAAACACTAATTCAAGCAGAGCTTCGCCAAGCACGAACTGATCTCGACCGAGGAAAGGCACTCAACGGCTGGGCTGATTGGGAATTTCTTGATATCTTCTTGCAGCAGGCTGAGAACACGTTAAGTTCGGAAAGCCGACTGACCGGCGAAGACTTAAGAAGCTCTGACCTTCTTGGGCGAAAACAACTAAGACCGGACTGGATGAACGATCCAGAAACATTCATCCACCCCACCCACATGACGGTTAAAGACTACCTAAGTGCAATGCATAAATTGCGTCGGCAACCTAAAAGAGTTATTCGGGGCAATATTGGAGCGATGGGGCTGACTGAAACTGAGAAAACTTTAATAAATGAACAACGGTATGATGAACGTTATAGCGGCAATGGGGTGGTCCACATTGTGGGTGCAATCGGCACTGGTACACAAGCCACACGAACCACAAAATACCAAACAGCAATCAAAGCTGGACGAGCCGAAGCGCGCTATTCCGACGTGAACGCTAACCAGGCTGAAGTAGATATATTGTACGCTGTGGGAGACAGGCTAATAAACCTGGCTAACACTAACAGGACCATGGAACAAGGGGGTTGGTGGAACTTGTTTGAAGCTTACGCCAATATAGTAGAAACTTTTTCGGATAATAACTCCGTACTACCGCCACTCCAACTCGACAGCCCAAGATCAAATCGAGGAGAGCACATCGCATTAAGGGTTGGAGATATGTATTTTAATTTCACCACTCCGCAGGCAAAAATTCGTGTTTCCAAGATAGATACATTAATCAGTGGGATAACTTCTTTTCTGGAGAGCCTATAAATGAGTAAATTAGATGGAATAGGGGTTGCGCTACCTCTTGATTATGACAATACCGATGGACCTTATCGTCTTACTAAAAATTTAGGAGAAGAAGTAAAGCAAAACTTAAAAAATTTACTGTTGACTTCGCCTGGAGAAAGAGTTATGTTGCCCACCTTTGGCGCAGGTATAAGAAAAATGCTTTTTGAGCCAAAACTTCCTGCAACCTACTCTAAAATTCAAACAGCCATAAACACTCAAATTGTAAAATTTATGCCGTTTGTTAACATTATAGGGGTGACGATCTTTGACGAAAGCTCAATTCCTGAACTGGGTCCTAATGATGTCATGATACAGGTTAAATATAATCTTGGTCAAGCATCTGGTGCGGATACCTTGAAAATAACTTTTTCAAACAACTAATTAATCAAGCTAGATGAGGGTCCCCAATGCCAAAACGTCCTATAAATTATACTAGTAGGGATTTTGAATCCATTAAAAAGTCTCTGGTAAATTACGCCAAGAGATATTATCCTACTACTTTTAAAGATTTTAACGAGGCTTCTTTCGGAGCCTTGATGTTAGACTTAGTTTCATATGTCGGCGATCAGCTTTCATTTTACACAGACTACCAGGCAAACGAAAGCTTCATGGACACAGCCATGGAATACGCCAATGTAGTGCGACTGGCTAAACAATTAGGATATAAAATCCCCGGCGCAGCCACTTCCACGGGAACATGTGCGTTCTATGTTCTTGTTCCTGCCGCCGCAGCTACAAATGGACCAGATTTAAACTATGTCCCCATTCTAAGGAAAGGGTCAACCGTCAGCAGCGCAGGCAGTGCTGTTTTTACCCTGTTGGGAGATGTGGATTTTTCTGATGGCGGCAACGAGATAACTGTCTCCAAAGTAGATAGCGATACGGGTGTACCTACTTGGTTTGCTATCAAGGCTTATGGATCAGTTATTTCGGGGCAACAATCTGATGAGTCCATCACCATTGGAGATTACCAAAGATTTTTACGAATATCTTTAAACGCTTCGGATGTAAGCGAGATCGTGGATGTGTACGATTCTCAGGGGCACCAATATTATGAAGTTCCTCATTTAAGTCAGGATGTTATTTTTAAGGAAATGGAAAATCGCCTGTCTACCCGAGATGAAGTTCCTTATATATTAAAAACCGTACCTGTTCCTCGTCGTTTTGTAGTTGAATATGACGGCAGAGGGAACACTTTTTTACAATTTGGGTATGGATCGTCAGAAAACATAACGGGAGATCTCGTCGCAGACCCGTCCGATGTGGTACTTAATTTGCCTGGCAGAAATTACGTTTCGGACACAACTTTTGATCCTACGAATTTGATTTCTACAGACAAATTTGGAGTAACGCCTACCAATACCACACTAACCGTGACCTATCGGGCTAACAATTCTTCTATAGTTAATGCTTCTGTGGGGTCCGTAAACAACGTTGGGTTAGCCCAACTGGATTTTTTAAACGTAGGTGCGTTATCAAACGGAACGATGAATACCGTAAGGCAATCCCTGGAAGTTGAAAACGAAGCCCCTATACTGGGAGACACCTCTGTCTTACAAGCTGACGAAATTAGAAGCCGGGCTTATTCATCTTTCGCTTCTCAAAACCGTGCAGTCACCCGTGCTGATTATGTGAGTATGGCTTACAGGATGCCCTCTAAGTTTGGGAGGGTTAAAAGAGTGAATGTTTTACAAGACAAAAAATCACTCAAAAGAAATTTGAACATGTATGTCCTCTCGGAAAACACAAACGGAAATTTCATTATTGCCAGCACCGCACTCAAAGAAAATCTCAAATCTTGGTTGAACAATTTTAGGATGGTAAATGACACCGTTGATATTTTAGACGGAACAATCATCAACTATGGTATTCGTTTTGAAGTAGTGGGAGATACTGGCGTCAACAAATATGAACTACTTCAACGCTGCGTGGAAAAAATAAAAACCAAGTTTTTAACAGTGAAAAAAGAAATAGGCGAACCTGTTTATATTACCGAAATATACCGCCAATTGAACACGGTTCCAGGCGTTATTGATACTGTTACTGTTGGACTTGTTAATAAGTCGGTGTCAGGTTCTGGTTTTTTAAGATTTGATATAAAATCTAATCTGTCCGAAGACGGGCGTACTCTTTTGATACCAGAGCACGCCGTCGCCGAAGTGCGGGTCCCTGACCAAGATATAACGGGAGTGGTTAAGTAATGGCTGTAAAAAGATATTTTCCCACCAAGGATAACACAATTACGAATGCGTTTAAGAGTAATCTTGTAACTCGTGGAACAGGTTCCAATATGGGAGCTTCTGATATTTTAGAAGCATTCGTTATCCACGGACAGACCTCAGCCTCGATCAATGCCATAAACGCCGAACAATCAAGGGTTTTGGTCCACTTTCCTATAGATGACCTAGTCTCAGATATCGCCAACGGGACGGTCCCTTCGTCTAGTGTTGAATATCGACTTAAGATGTTTAATGCCCCTCACGCTGATACTCTTCCTTTGGATTATTCACTTGAAGTGGTAATGGTGAGCGGGACAGACTGGATAGAGGGAACCGGACTTGATATGGAAAATTATTCTGATCTTGGTGTTTCAAACTGGCTTTCTTCCTCTAATGGGTCTGTCTGGCCGGGACTGCCTCGTATTGATAATGGGCAGGTTTCTAACGCTGGAGCGTCATACTTTACAGGCAGCCTCGAAGGTACAATATCTTCTAGTTATCACTTTTCCGGCGGGCTAGAAAACCTAGATCTGGACGTGACTTTCGCCGTTGATAAGTGGCGTCGCCTTGCAGCAGGTGCAGAGAATTATGGATTTCTAATTAAGCACACAGATGCTGTTATTTCAGGATCTTCAGGATCATTCTACACAAAAAGATTCTTCAGCCGAACCAGCGATTATTATTTGAACCGACCTTATTTAGAGGCTAGATGGGATTCGTCCCGCCAAGATAACCGACCAAATATAGTAAAATCTAGCAGCTTGGCACCTGCTTCTTTCAATATAAACTCCTTGTATTTGTATAACACAATTAGGGGACAGATGCAACCAATTCCGCACACCACAGGAACTGGACAGCACATTTTAGTAAGTTTTTATAGCGGAACAAACACCGACCCAAGCACGCCCACCGGGAGCAAATTACATGTAATAAATTCGGCAGGAAGTACCGTTCTAAACGTAACCGGCGGACGGCTTGTAGAAAACAGCAGCGATGTAACTGGCGTCTACTCTTGCTCGTTTGCTTCGACAACTTCCTTTACTACGCTTCACGATATTTGGCATTCGGGAGGGGTAGAATATTATACTGGAAGCATGGATGTAGAAACACTTGCTGCTACTACTCTTTTGTATAATATTGAATATGTATCCGATATTACTAACTTGAAAAGTTCCTATTTCAAAGGAGAGAAGCCTAGACTGAGAGTGTTTGCACGCAACAAGAATTGGAGCCCGAACATCTATACTGTAGCAAATGCTACCGTAAAATCGGACGTTATAGACAACGCTTATTGGAGACTTTTTAGGGTCGTAGATGAAAGAGAGGTTATTCCTTACGGAACTTCCAGTTATAATTTCACTAAAATGTCTTACGACATTAGCGGTAATTATTTCGATATAGACACTTCTTATTTGGACCCTGGATACGCCTACGGACTTCAATTTATCTACCATATTAATGGCGTCTATCAAGAACAGCCGGAAATATTCAAATTTAAAATAGATGAATAAAGTTTTATATGAGCATTAAGAAATTATTTAAGGATAACAGGACCGGAGCGGTAGTTGGGAACTACCTCAAGGAAACTAATCCAGCAAATGTCGGAGGTGGAATAGAGTCCCCCGGACACCTCAGCGAAAGCCTGAAGAAGATTAGCCATTTTGTTCCAGCCGTTGATTATGGTGATCCAAAAAACTTTGCTAAATTTGGTTCTGCTCAAAAATACTACACAAACGCATTTGATTACATTGTTAGCTATTATCCCTACGATGGATCAGGATACGAAAAAACAAAATTTTATAACGACCTAAACCCGCTTGAGAAATATATTTTCAACGAGCAATATCCACGGTCTACAGGCTACATTGAACTCGGAACAGCATACGGGACAGCTACTTCGGGAACCTCTCATTACTTCTCAGCTTCCAAAGAAGAATATATACAAATACAGGGTGGACCTCATTCGGGAACTGTGTTTTCTACCGCATCCTATAGAACCAATAACTTAGAGTTTGGTGGACCAAGCGGCTCCACTGTGGAATTCTTTTTGTCTAAGTCGGCAATGCCAGGGACACCAGGCTCGGACACCCAATCTCCAAAACAAGTTATTCTAGATGTATGGAATGGAGCGACGACTGGAACTCTCCTCTCTACTTCTGGTATAGGGTACGGCAGGCTAAGGGTTGAACTATCCAAAAGTGCCGAGGACCGATTTTATGTAACTATGCAGTCCGGAACTATCGGATTTCTTACTCAGTCCGTTCCGACCACGGGAGGGATCGAAACTTATATTACTGGTGGCTGGAATCAATATTCGTTTGTCTTTAACACCACTGGATCGTCACCCACTATTGATTTTTATATTAATGGAGTTTGTCACGAGACGGGCATCTCCATCACGCCGGGATATACTTCTGATGGAGAGTTTGGTAAAGTCACTGGCTCCTTGGTCGCTAATCTTGGTGCCCTGCGGGCTCCTCCTTCTGGAAATAACACCGCCACGAACAGTCCCGTCCCTCTTGAAGGTTACGGTAAATTATCGGGCTCTCTTGATGAATTTAGGTTCTGGAAAAAAGCCCGTAACGGAGAAGATATCGGGAGATATTGGTTTGCCCCAGTTGATGGCGGAAGCAACAAATATGATGCTAACGTGGATCTTGGGGTTTATTATAAATTCAACGCCGGGATCACCCATACGAGCAGCATTGACAGAGTTCTTCTTGATTATTCGGGAAGGATTTCCAATGGTAGCTGGATAGGTTACACTGCCTCCGTTTACAGTCCCCGAAACACAGGGTCTGCGATCAACCTAATGGAACTGACTTCAAAAACAGAAGCTCCGGTTCCCATTGTTCGTACTCAAAATCCAAACTTTAGCAGCAAAAAAGACACGATGCTAAGGGTGGGTAGGAACTATGACGACACTAACTCGTCTTGGTTGATGAATACTTTTCCAGAATGGATTCGAGAAGAAGATCAAGATTCGGGAGAATTATCAAGTCTCAGCCAAATAATGGCTAGTTATTTTGATACCTTGAGTACGCAGATTTCCGAAATTCCCAAAATAAAGAATATTCGTTATCTCACCGGCTCGTCATCGGGGACAATGGAAGAGTTCCCCCACAACGAAAGATTGATTGAAAATTTAGGAATCGAGGTTGGCTCCTTGTTTCAGGATGCAAGCGCCATATCGAGCTTGCTTAATAGAGACAACGACATAAACTTTGAACAAAATCTTGAGACTATTAAAAATACAATATATCGAAACGTTTATAATAACCTACAGGATATTTTAAAATCAAAAGGTACGGAACGAGCTATTCGTAATCTTATACGATGTTTCGGAATTGATGAACGAATAATCTCTTTAAACGTTTATGGTAACCAATCAGATTATGACCTAGAAACAAATTACCGAGGCACCATAGGGTCAAAAAAATATATAGACTTTTCGGGACTTAACCAGAGTGGCTCATCGGCAGCAACCGTATATCAATATTATGACTCTAATATAACAGGGTCCGTTGGAACTATTAGTGGTGTCCTGAATGACGGAGTTGATCGAGGCGGACCCTCCATTGCTGAATTAGAACAAGGGGCTATGACTGTTGAGTGTGAAGCTATTTTTCCAGCCAAAGGTCCGGACTATTTAGCGTCTGTAAACCCTTATCGGGTCATAACCTCTTCGTTATTTGGGTGGCACACTCCAGCCGACGCCAGTTCCTCTAACGGAGGAGTGGATACTTCATGGACCGGCTCGGCAGAATTAGACTGGGGTCTCCAAGTCACAGCGATTAAATCAGGATCATATTATTCAGAACAGGCTGGCGGAGTCAATGAGCACACCAAGGGTGCTTACTTTAAATTGACCAACCGAGTAGGGGACTTTTTCCTAACAAGTTCAGTTTTCCCAGATGTTTATAGCGGTCAAAAATGGAATTTTGCTGTAAAAATTAGTCCGACTAAATACCCGCTAGTGTCCGGTGCCCTTTCGTGGCAAGACGGCATTCTTACTCCTTGGAAGCACTTAAAAACGATAAATGCTACTGGCTCTGCTTATACGGTAGAGTTTTATGGTGTTAACTACGATGCGGGAGTAAAGAGAGAAAGTTTCCATATAAGTTCCTCTCTTACCGGCGCAGCCGGGATTGATATCGGAATGAGCTACTTCTCTGGATCTTCCATGCTGGCGGCTCCCAAGAGGCTTTATGTTGGTGCTCATCGAACAAACTTCACTGGCGCTCTATTAACATTTTCTGACGCCCAAGTGTCCAGCCTAAGATATTGGTCCGACAATCTTCCTACGGGGACAATTGATCTTCATGCCCGAGAGGTAGACAGCTATGGGCGAGTTCGCCCCTTCCGTCAAGCCTGGGGCTGGGATGATTATATACCCCGGCAGTTCATCCCCAAGATAGAAACACTCGCATTAAATTGGGACTTCGCAAACATAACGGGAAGCAACACCAGCGGCGAATTCTTAGTTTTGGACGCATCTTCTGGATCAAATGTTGCAGCGGCTCTTGAGGTTTATGCCTCCATTCCCCTGCGTCAAGGAGAACTTTATAGTAACATTAATCTTGTAAAACACACAGGAAAGGGAGAATTCTTTTCAGCCTCTTATCAGCCCGCCCGTAAGGAATTTGTTTA
>Ga0098044_1000711_pt1 | contig 17429 bp, 30 predicted proteins | sample 10_taG_FD_75053 | JGI IMG/M metagenome (GOLD analysis project Ga0098044, IMG submission 75053) | Marine viral communities from the Subarctic Pacific Ocean - 10_ETSP_OMZ_AT15264 metaG | ecosystem: Environmental > Aquatic > Marine > Oceanic | place: Pacific Ocean | collected 2015-01-16 | reverse complement strand
TTTCTAGCGTCGCCATTATCGACAATAGTAATTTTAGTAGGTTCTTTAGTCGCGGCAACTAACGACTTGAAGGGCCAGTTGGTAGATTTGGCGGGAACTGCAGAAAAAGATTTAGGTAATGCTTTTTTAAATGCAAAGGATAATTTTGATTTATTAAAGCGGGCTGTTTTGGCGGGTGATTTAAAACTAGCTTTTCAGATTTTGGCAACGTCAATAAAATTATTTTTCCTTGAAGCCTTCGACTCTATTTTAGATAAATGGTCGGACTATGTAACGGCGACAAGAAGCGGCTTAAATAATGTCATAACAACTTTTAAACAGGCGGCAAGTTTAGTTAAAGGCTACTTCTTAGAGGTAGCTTTAGTATTGCAGCAAACAGGTGACGCCGTTGTAAGTGCCTTTACATCTCCACTAACAACGCTACAAAATTTGTTTGTCAGAATTACCACTAGAATAAAATTACTATGGGTTGATATAAAAGGCTTAATCGAGGCAGGGATTGAGATAAGTTCCGGCAGTGTTTCGGGCGCTAAAGAAGTTTTAGAAGATGTATTAAAAGAGCGCGAAGAGATTAAAAAGCAGGCTGAGGAAAAGATACAATTAAACCTTGATTTAGATGCGAATGTAATAACTAGCGATTCAACAAAAGCAATACAGGAAGCAATAAGAGAGAATAAAAAATCTTTTTCCGAATTAGCTGATGACGCTAACGATTTTACATTAGGACTTTTTAAAGCTTCGGACGAGAGTAAGGCGGCAAGAGACGAGGCCACGAAAAAATTACAAGACCAATTAAAAAGCTTAGGTTTAGAAGTCAAAAAAGCCGAGGTTGCAAACAAGCAAAAAACGGCATCTGATAAAAGAGCAACAGAAGAAACGCGACAGGCTTTTAAATCAATCGTTCCTAAGTTTGGCCAGTTAGCCGAGGCGGGAAGTTCAGCGGCTATAAAATTATTTGGTTCGCCTAATAATCCACTTGTCAAAGAACAACGCCAAGCCAATAAAATATTATCAACAATTGCCGAAAATACCGACGGCTTAACAGTGAGGTAAAAAATGCCGGTTTTATTAGAATTAGTAGAGCAGCCAGGACACGTCAAAACTTCAAATTCAGACGGGACGGTGAGTTATCAAATTAAATATATAGCAAAGTTTGATGATGCCGTCGCTGATGCCTTCGCTGCGGATTTACTAGCGGGATTTTCAAAAGGTGATGTTTTAAGTTTTGCACCTGCATTAACTTTGCAGAATTGGACAACTAGAGAAACAGACACGCCGGAAGTTTGGGAGTTTGATTGCAATTATTTATCAGCGACATACGACGGCGCAAGCCCAAGCGACACAATAGAAATAGAAACTTTTTCCTGGAGTGAGACACGCGAAACAATAGTTAAGAATACGGCGGGCGATCCAATATTCCCGGCTATTCAAGACAATGAATATTGGCCAGGTATACGCGTTATTTGGAATGATGCTACTCTTGATATGTCAGATTACACAATAGGCGGGGCGGTTAATGATACAGCGCGAACCGTTGCCGGAATTGATGTCCCTGCCTATTGCATGAAAGCGGGCGCTTTAGAATTTAGAAAAGTAACTGATGGCGTCGCCGAGTCATGGCAAAAAATATTGCCTTTATACTTTTGTTTTAAAAAGGCTCGAGGTGCAGGGGTAGGGCATTCAGCAGGTGATACAATAGGATTTAAAAAAGAGATAGTAAACAACGGATTTAGAGTTAATGACACGGGCGTTTTAACTCCTTTAATTGGTGAAGATGGGCAAGAACTAAATCAGCCAGTCAGATTGAACGCAGCGGGCACGGATAAATTGGCCCCGACTGATCCCGATGTTACTATATTAGTAGAACCCGCCGAACTAGACGACTTTTCAGCGTTCAATCTACCAACGGCAACACCGAGTTAAGCCATGGCTAAAATTGTTTTATCAAATTCGACTTTCAACAAATTCGACCGAGCGGCGAACGATGTAAACGAACTTTTAAACGTCGACAAGGGCGGAAAGGGAGCACAGCCATTTTTAGGCGCAAAGGTTCAGCGGTTAGCTCGGCTTACTCAAGAGACGACTACACCAAACGGCGGTCTAACTTGGCACGCCGAAGAAGTTTACTTGGATGAAGCCGGCGCGGTAGTTGCAAAAACCAACGGCGTACAATGGGACGATGATAACCCCGTTTTTACTTTGAATGTAGCAACGGCACAATCTGTAATGATGGTGAGCCAAAGCGGACGGCCTGCGGTTGATCCGAACCCCGCTAAACGTTATTGGTTCGGCAATCCTGGCGGTGGAGGTGGAGGGGGTGGTACGACTATGTATAGGCTTTTAGTAAATAATGATTTTACACTTGCTTTGAATGGATCAAATGGCGTCGATGTGGATTTAATTAATGATCAAAACGTGGTCATAACTTCAGCGGTTACAGTGAATCAAAGAAAATACACAACCGCTAATTTTTACAGCGGTGAAATACTTTATGGAATTGATTACAGTTTAGGGGGGTATTTACTAGATCCATTCTTAGCAGGTATAGGCGGATCATAATGGCTAGCGGATGGACGACAAGCGGGATTGATTGGACTAGCGCGGCAACGATGCGAAATAGTCGAACGGAAGATATTGTAAGAGAGGTGTATATTGCAGTCAATGAAAGAGATTATTATATAAGACGAGCGAAAGCTTTGCAATTAAGTTCAGACCCTCCAATTATTGATTTAACGGGGAGGCGTCGCCTAGAAAATATGACCAACTATATACAAGAAACTGTGAGTGGTTGGCTTTTGCCTATTGACGATTTAACGGACAGGATAAATCTAAGCAGCTACACGAGCCTTGGCACTTTATCATGCTTTTTAGATGAGGTAGCACCACCAACAGGAACAGGAGTAAGCCAAGACACATCTAGTTATTTTTATACGTTTACTAGTTTGGATTATACAGAAAACGGAAATTTTGAAACACAATACAGTATTGATTTGTCTTTATTGAGAACACCACCAAAAAGAATAAATTTAGACTGGACTAAAATGATTTACGACATCTTACAAGAGGACTTATTTTTCAGTTGTTCAGATTGGCGTGCAAGGGAGTTTGCGGGAGGGGCTAGGGCGTACATTGCTTTTGGTTATACTAACTTCGTGAATAACTACCCTAATGAGGACGAATATAGGTTTTACATAACAGAGCAGAACGATGCGCAAAGTGTTTTTGGTGACACATTCCAAGATGTAGAGGATAAAATGAATAGTAATGATCGACTGCAAATGTTTATAGATCCATCTTTCAGAGGCAAGTTAAGCTATACCAATTCTACAAGCACCGGCCTTTTTATGGAATATGACCGCGCTTATTTTGTTTTTAAATTAAAGGGGTATGCACAAAGTTTTTTAATGTCGGAGTTAGATAATTTAGCTTTGTCAGTTGGGACAAATTTTCAAGATACGTTGAATCTATTGCCTTTCAGTAACTACGAAGATGGTATATCAAAAACAAGACTAAGAGAGGAGACTTTAACTCAGTCGAGAATAGACAGTGCTTTGTTTGTGCAAACAGGTATAGAGCCCGGCACTTATCATGTAATAGAAGATTTAATAACTAGTTTTGATGTTTTTAATATACCTAGCACCGACCAAGGAACTACATCGGTGTCTACATCGGTGAGCTGTTTTATAAAAATAAATAAAGAAGATATGATAAACTACTACACAGAGCCCGCACCATAAAAACGCGCATGTAATTAGAAAAATAAATTTTACAAGTTAATTTAATTAGAAAAAAGGTTTAAAAAAACAAAATGGGACACGCCGAGGATATAAAAGACCTTCAAACCAAGGTTGAAGATTTAAAAGATTCGTCAAAGATTGAGAATAAAATAAAAGACTCACAGCCTATATTTTATATAATTGGCGCTCTATGCGTTGTTTTATTTGCATGGTCAGATTTAAAATATATGGCGCAGCAAAACAAAGAAGACGTGAAAGCGTTTGAAGACGATATAACCGGCGCAAGAGATTACACGCAAACAAAATTCAATGAGCTTAAATCCATCTTAGACGACTACAAGAAAAAGCAAGATTCCACACATGACCAAGTGCTTTTATTGAAAGGCGAGAGTCATTACACCAAGAATCAAGTAGCGGAAAACAATCAACTTTTAAAAGAACTAATAAAACAAAATAAAACAGGAAAATAAAAATGTCAGAAAATTTACTACAATCCAGTAGCGGATCATTTACGCCCGCAAGTGTTATTGATGATAATAGAATCTGCAAAAAGATTGCACACAACGACGGTGAAACGGTTTACTGTTTTCATGAAGTTGGCAGCGGTTCAGTGGCCCCAACTTTGACAGATGGAAAATGGAAGCTTGTAAAAACAGATGACGCCGGAAGCCTGGCCTATCCCGAAGTAAATGGACTGCCCGATACAGGTTTTAACCATAACTTTACAGGCGCGGACACCTTAACATTTTTTGACCCGGTTTAATCATGAATTTTGGCATACCATTTAAAAGCCCCTTTGGCCGCCCTTTTGGTGTGCCATTCTTAGGAGTTGGCGGTGGAGGATTATCCGAGCCTACAGGCTTCGTTGCTAAATACACCTCATACATCGTGTCAAACTTCGGACTAGTAACAGGTGACAATGTTTCATTGTGGAAGGATGAAAGCACAAACGGAAACGACCTCACGCAAGCCACATCTGCAAATCAGCCTGTACTAGTCGAGCAGGACGTTGTTAAGCAAGCTACATTAGCGAATCAGCCGACATACGATAGTGCTGAGGGTGCTTTGGTGTTTGATGAGGGCGAATACATAAACAAAGACATTCCACTAAATGGTGACTGGGCTATAGAGTTTGATTTGATATTAGCTGATACGGATGTTAACTATTATGCGTCAAGAGTAGGTGCGACTGAGCCTTTTATAATCAGAGGAAGCGGTGATATTATTCGCTTATATGCTGATGATAATTCCTTCGTGCCACTTGGCGCAGACACCACCACAGGCAATGTAAAAATACTAGTAAAAGTCGAATCTGATACAGCAACTATGTCAGTTAATGATGTGACTATAGGAACGCCTCAAGATGTAACAGGTAAGATATACGCTTTTGATGCATTAAGTAGAAATGCAGGAGGAAACTTTTCTATTCGTGGTCTAAAGCAATGGAACTCAGCCGACTCAAGCGGAACTCCCGACTTCACACTTGACGCATCAGATCAAGATTCAATGCGAACTTCTGCAAACGAGATTGCGCAGGATGGTGAGAACGTTGCTAAGTGGTACGCACAAGAGCATAATCCTTATCAGAATACAGTTGTTTTTGATGGTACAAATGACAATATCAGCGGGATGCCTGCACAAGCAAATGACTTTACTTATGTGTGGGAAGTTGAACATTCAGCATTATCCACCACTGATTATATCTTTAGCTCAAGCGGTACACCTTCAGCATTATTATTACTAAGTGATAACTACTATTACCTGAGGGATACAACAGGAGCGGGTGACATCGGCTTAACCTTTCATGCAGTTGAAGCAGGACTTCATACTTATGCGCTTGTTAGGTCGGGTGATAATGTGAGCTTATATGTTGATTCTGTATTCAAGCAAACTGTTGATGTTACAGGCAGGACTTATACTTGGGACACTGTTGGAGATTCCGCAGATTCACTAGGTGGAGGACTTAAACGAATCAACGTATACGATAGGGCTTTAACTCAAGACGAAATAAATTGGTTCAGCTACTTGAGAGACGAGAACGGGAATATTTTACAACCACCATTATTACCAAGCTAAGGAGGCTTAAAGATGGCAAAAAAATTAATCGTAGTCGAAAATAATCAATGGAGTTTTGCAGATGCGGGATTGCTTGGTGGCTTCATGGACTACAACGACAACTCCACAAGTACAACACCTGTAACACTAGTGGCTGACACTTGGACAACTATTCCAAATGATGGTTTAGGTGGGTTCACTAATAAAGCATACAAACCCGATGGTTCTGTGGTTGAGTTAATGGATACTAGTACGGGTGCAATTGACCCGACAGGTTTAAACTTGGGTGATACATTACTTATTAGAAATGACTTCACAGTTACACCAAGCACTAATAATGCATCGCTTGAATTTAGATACCAACTAGGTACGGGTGCAGGTTCTTACACATTAGGTAAACGACTAGGCAGGCTTGACGAAGGTAGTGGTGTTGGATACAGATTTTCGTTGACTGCTGATATGATCTATATGGGTGACATCAATACAAGAGACAACCCTATAATCCTACAAGTAAAACTTTCATCAGCAGGTTCTTTTGTTAATGCAGGAACAGCAATACAGGCAATAAGATATAAGGAGAATAATTGATGTCTACAATTATATATAAAGATTCGGAAGCTAATGCGATTTTTATTGAAGACGCAAACGGAGCGCAGTTTCTCAACTCTCTTCATGCTACAGTAGATAATAACCTCGTGTCTATTACCGACACAGCTAAAAACTTTGACTTGGTGACTGCATTGACACACAGTGAAATAGTGGATCAAAATGGTGTTGCGTATGGAGCAACTGCCACAGAATCTTGTGACGCTTTAAACGTTATATTTACAACTTCTGGATCAACAGGTGAATTACCCAATATAACTTCAAGCACAACGATTAACGTGACACAGGGTGACACGATAAATTATGAGTTGACTGCTGATTATGGCGTTGGTTATGAATGGAGCAATCTGCCTTCGGGACTTGTTACAGTTGATGGAAACATCAGAAAACTAGTCGGTGGCTCAAGTTTATCTGCGGGAACATATTCTCCTACAGTTAAAGCAATCAATTACTTCGGTGAGGATTCCGAGACGATTACAATCAATGTAGCTACTCCTGCATTTAGTGATACAAAAAGCGTAAAATTTGATAACTTAGATTATTTATCAACTAATGCCACAAATGTAGACTCTATACTTGGAAGGGCTTCAAATGGTTCTGGCTCTTCGGATGCTTGGACAATCTCCATGTGGGTTAAGCCAGTGGCATCACAGAACAATCAAACATTCTTATATTTTGGAGGCAATGACAATAATAATGAGGGACATGTTTGGCTAAGATATTATGGTGGAAATTCTTTCGAGGGTTTTATGTTGGAGTTTGGTACAGGCAATAATAATCTTAAACTTTTGACTCCCACTGGCAGTTTCCCCCGCAATCAATGGACGCACTTAATGGTCACTTATGATGGTGGAACAACAGGAAGCGCAAGCGGTAGTTTATCCACTTATTATTCTAGGTTTAAATTTTACGCTAATGGATCGCTTGTATCTACATCAAACACACATCAAAACTTTGGTTATAGCGGTAGTATTAAAGACGAGTTATTTCAGATCGGAAAGAAAGGTTCTACAACTTCATATATCCGAGGCGGTGGAAGAATTGACGAACTAGCTTTATGGAGTGGAGATCAGAGCGCAAATGTATCTGACATTTATAATAATGGCGATACACATGATTTAAGCCTATTGTCTACACCTCCTAGTCATTGGTGGCGCATGGGTGATGAGGATACATTCCCAACTCTTCAAGATAATATCGGCAGTGCTGATTTTACTATGAATAACATGACTGTTGCAGATATAGTCAACGATACACCATAAGGTTTAATATGAAACACCTAACAGGAACACAAGAACAAATGGTCGACCTAAAGTTCAAATACTTCGATGCAGGAGCTTGTTTTACTGCGGTGCTTTTTGGTAATTATTGGGATGAGGCAACTAAAGGAGTCTATCCAAGTAAAAACCAAATGGACGCAGGGACTTTTTCCCTTGAATCAGAATTTGAAAACGAAGGTCAGTGGGCGTTAAAGCATATTGATGATTATGTTTTTGCCCCTTACACGTATCGTCATTACATGGATACTTACCCCGATAACGAAGCAATACAAAACAGGATACCAAGAGATGAAGAAGGCGAACCGCTTGAAGAATGGCTTGATAAGACCCCTCAGCAGTATGTCAGTGAAGTTATCATTGGTGATAACTATACTCTTATTGACGTTTAGTTGTTCAACTTTCAAAGGGGTTGAAACAAGCCCCAAGAAAGTACCAATTAAAGCCGAGTATAAAGAAACCGATGTCGAGGACGTAGAAGAGGCAAAAGCCAATCTAAAAGCCAACAAGGATAAGCGAATTGAATTAATTCAAAAGGGCGTAGACCGAGCCGAAAGATTCGAGCCTTTAATAATTAGCTTAATAGCTTTTCATGAATATGACCAAGAGATAACACTTGCGGACGTATCGCCATTTATTGCAGAGCTTCCACACATAGCGTCAATATCCACCTATGCCGAAAAGCAGGATTTTATTAAGATTGGTGCAGAAGATGGAATGAGCGTTAAGAAGCTTGAAAGCGAAGCCGATAAGGGCGTAAAAAATAACGAGGCGGTAAAGAAATTAAAAAAAGAAAATGCAGACCTGCAAAAAAAAATTGACTCCGGAGTAACGGAGAAGACTAGCGCAATAGCTGAAAAATTCTTTTACCTGGGCGGACTTTTATTCATTAGTAGCATCTTTACTTCATTTAGTTTTATAGCTCCGATAGCAGGAAAGCTTAAAAACGGCGGAATAGGGCTTTTGTTTGTCGGCGGGCTTATCATGCTACTTGGAACATTTACTGATTTTATAAGAGAGTTCTTAGCCAGTCGTGGCGAGCTATTGCTTTTATTGCTGCTTGTTCCTTTAATACTTTTATTCATTGGAAAAAAGACTGACAAAGCCATTGAAGAAATAAAAGAGTAGCTTATAATACGAAGCCCTTCAATTTATTAACAGTTAATAAAATTGAGCAGTGCGGGGCAAAACATCGCTTGAAGTGCTAGCACAGACAGCAGAAAAAAGAATCATTTGGACGGACATTTGATTCTTTTTTTTATACTAATTATGTAAATTTTTTACATTTAGGGTTTGCGCAGGTCTATTTATGTATTAACATAAAGGACAACAAAACAAAAACAGGAGTAAAAAAAATGAGCTACGATTATTACTTAGACCAGTGCCACGAAGAATACTACAAAGAAGATGAGTACTGTGAAGACTGCGGACACATGGAATGCCGATGCGACGATGACTGCGGTGACGAGGATGACTTTGACGCAGATGATTACGAGGTTTGTTTTGACCACGAGACAGGAAGCTTGGAGGTGGTAAGATGAAAGTGATACTAGATAATTTTAAAAGTGCAGTTTTTATAGGCGATCCCGAATATAATAATTTCCCATCTATATCAATAAGTTCAAATGGCACTGTTTTCTTAGACGCCGCACAAATCAAGGAGCTAATCCATGACCTACAAACTAAACTAAAGGAGATTGATGAATACACTAAAACAATTCAAAAGCCTAGTCGATGATTTAGGCGGAAATCAAAAAGCTATTGCGGAGAAGCTAGGACTATCACCACACACAATAACTAATATTTTGAAAGAAAAAACACAACTCAAACCGATGCACGTTCACATGCTGCAAGGTTTAAAACAAAGCCTTAATGGGCGTAAATTATTGTAAAGGAAGAAAATGAGTGAACAAAAAATATATGTAGGCGGCGCAAAAGAGATGAGCGGAAACTTTGGATCATTTCATAAAATCAGCTTTAAGCGTGAAGATCTGGAACTGATGATACAGAACCTTAATGCAAAGGGCTACGTCAATCTAAACATGAACAAACGCAGAGAGCCGAGCCAATACGGCCAAACGCACAGTTTAGTAATTGATACCTGGCAGCCAAGCGAAAGCCAACAATTCCAACAGGGACAGCATCCACAGTATCAAGCGCCAGTATACACGCCACAAGAGCCACAGGAGGCTTTTAAAGATGTTGCGCCGATGACGGGCGACAATCCCGAACAGATTGATATTGAAGACGACGACCTGCCATTTTAATCTAAACTAAAAACATTCTGCCCCCGATCATTAAAAAATCATAACTAATAAACATGATTTAATCTAAAAATTATAACTTGTGACGGGACTTTTTAATCTAACAAAACAAAAAGGAAAATGATATGTCAGAAGAAACAAAAAACGAAGTAGCAAAAACAGTCGATGAACAAAAGTTTGAAATGATTCAACGTAAAGCGATGATGCTTTCTAAGTCTGAATTAATCCCTAAGCAATTCCAAGGAAAAGTTGCGGATTGTGTTATCGCGATGGATATGGCAGAGCGCACAAAATCAAACCCGTTGGCAGTCTTGCAGAACTTGCATGTAATTCACGGAAAGCCTTCCTGGAGTGCTCAGTTCATTATTGCGGTAATTAATCAATGCGGGCGCTTTGAGCCTTTACGCTTTAGTATTAGAGGCGAAGGCGATGACTATGGATGCGTTGCATATACTCATTATCTGGACGAAGAGAAGACAAAAGAAAACGCTATTAAGTCGCCTAGAATCACAATCGGCATGGCTAAAAAAGAAGGATGGTTTGGAAAGTCTGGAAGCAAATGGAAAACAATGCCGGAGCTTATGGTTCAATATCGCGCAGCCACTTTATTTGGTCGCTTATTTTGTCCCGATCTTTTAATGGGCATGCAGACGGTCGACGAATTAGCAGATATTAAGCGCGAACCTAAGCAAGTTATTTTACCGGAGTAATTATGCTTAAGAAAATAACAGACAAAGAATATTTTGCCGCCGATGGTTTGAACGCTTCGGCATTAAAGCAATTTGCAAAGAGTCCCGCGCACTACAAAGCAAGCTTAACAGCTCCCGAAAAGAAGAGCACCGCATTTGATATTGGCACTTTGGTTCACCAGTTAGTTTTAGAAAAGGTTAAAGGGTGGGCTATTATCGAAGGTAATAGAAACGCCAAAGCGACAAAGGAACTAATTGCGTCAGCTCAGTCCATGGGTAAAATTGCAATCAAACCCGGTGAGGATGAAGCGATTTTAAAAATGGCTGATTCAGTAGCTAACAACTATTACGGCCAGTATTTAGGGCGCGATGTAGATTGTTCAGAACTTGCCGGCTTTGTCGAAGATCCCGAAACTGGTTTACTGTTAAAAGCTAAATTTGACTATGCACCAAAAAGCGGAAATATTCTTTTTGATTTAAAGACGGCTCAAGATGCTTCACCCGCAAAATTCAAACGGAGTGCCAAGGATTACGGATATGACATTCAAGCGGTGCATTATATGCACGTTGCCAAGCTTTGTGGATTGGATTATGACCAGTTTGTTTTCGTGGTGGTCGAAAAGTCAGCGCCATACTTAACAGCTTGCTATATCCTAGAGGATGAGACGAGGGAACGCGCAGAGCATAAGTATAGGATGCTTTTACAATCGTTTAAAGACTGTAAAACGGCGGGCGATTTCAGCCAAGGATATGACGACGGATTAATGGAGTTAAAATTCTAATGAAAAAATTCAGAATAGAAAGCAAGCAGCGAATCTATACAAAGAGATTTAGAACAATGGCGGAAGCGGTTAATTTCAAAAACTCGCTTTGTAGATTTCAGAACTGGATAATAAAAGAGGTGAAGCCATGAAGAAGCAAATAATTAGAATAGAGCTTGAAGCGGGCTTTATCTCCCAGGTTGAGGATTTGTGTAAAAGTAAAGGCATGAGCTTAAATGACGCGGTTGAAAGTGGCTTTCTGCGTGAATTGCGATACCATAAGAAAAAAGATTGTAAAACAAAGTAATCATATTAAATTAAAACATACTTCATCGACTCCTTTATGATGTTGTTTTGTTGGGCGCTCCTTCTTCGGTTGGAGCGTTTTTTTATGTTCAAAACAAAGAAAGTTACACTTTTATTCAACATTTATGCAAAACACGCTTGTAATAGTTTCACTTTTGTGTATAGTCTTTATATCAACAACGAAACAACCAAGGAAAAAAAGATGACATACGAAACATTACAGCAAGCAGTTGGAAACAAAACAAAATTTGAGATCGTTAAAACTAGAGAGTTTGATTTTAAAGGCAAAACGAGAAAAGCGATTACGATCAAAAAACTTAGAAGCGGAAATCTTTTCGAAGTTGTTAAGTACGAAAACGGAACATTTTCAAAAGCTTGTTAATTGCAAAGGGGCGAAAGCCCCTAAGGGTAAAATATGATTTTTATAGATAAAAAACCACTTGAACAAGTATTACAGGAGCAGAGAAACAAAATGCTAGCAAAAGACGTAATTAAAAAACTAGTCAGACAGGCTTTTGAGGAAGCCTTAAGGATTGAAGACCAAGATTTCCAAGAAGCTTTTAAAAATGGCGTTAGACGTTCTCATTTTTGGGAAAATTCAGAGATTAAAAAAGAGCTTTTGAGGTATTTAAATGACTAAAAAAACTGGTTACATGATAATGCTTTACACTAATTACAAAAAAACTCAATGTAAAGATTTCACGCAGTTCGTGAGAAATGGACAAAGACTTGTCTTTTGGCAGGGCGGTGAGTTTTTAGAAGACACCAAAACTGGCGAGTATATAAGAAGACAGAACAATAAAATAACAATATTATCGAGGGCTTAATCATGCACAAACGATTAAAAATAAGCGCAGAAACACACGCCAAGATCAAACAAGAGGCAAAAGCTAAAGGCATGTTCATTGATGAGTTTGTGAGTCATGTTTTAGCCCTTTACGAGAAAGATAAACTATTCAATCAGATGTTTAAGGAGTGCGGAAAATGAAACTATTAAAAGCATTATACGAAACTGCTAAATGGGCTTTAATGCCTCATTGCGATCATAAGGCCGGGATCTGTATCGGCGGCCAGGGAAGAAGATGCAAATTTGTGAAGGACACAAAAACCATCGACAAAGACGGCGTGAAAATTCAGCGTACTGATTATTTAATTAATGGTGAAGACAATGACCACCACTAAAATACAGGTAGTCAATCAAGACTTAGACGATCATTTCACCGAGCAATACGGCAAAGAAACATTCCTTTCAACTTATGAGCTAGATAAATCAAACTGGCAGAAGATGGTTGCAGGAGAAAGAAAAATGCCGAAAGTGTTTAAGCTCCTCATGATGCGAGAAAAGGAGATTATGAGGCTTAATGATGTAATTAACCTAGTGAGCAAAAATATTGACACACAGGCCTTAATTGAGCACTTGGAAGCAAAGGACGCCCAGGAGATAAGCGAACTTAGAAGCGAAAACGACAGGCTTAAATCTTGTTTAAGGATGGTTGTCAGCCAACAGCAGCACAGCTACAAAGCCACGCAGAAACTCATAGAAAAATTAAAATGAGATACTTACTCGCATTAGCTTTATTATTATCATGCACTACCACTCAGAAATATGAAAGGGTTGAATTTCAATGGCATTACTTAGCTTTTGATAGTATGCCAACAGATTTAAAATATGAGTCAATAGAGTTGGAAGAGATCCGCCAATATTGGTTTGAGTGTAAAAATATGATTCAGCTAGAAAACAGGTTTTACATAAAAGACCAGTTTGACTGTGAGGACTTCACTAGGCAGTTAAAGGCCTATATAATGCTTAAACACAGCTACAATTTAACGCCGGCCATATGCGATGCTAGAATAAAAGGACACAGCTTGCTAGGCTTTGTTAATAACAAGCGAGAGTTTATTTTATTGGATGCTCAGACGGGCAAGGTAGTTGAAAACGTAACGGTTTTAAAAAGAATTTACTAAACAAAACAAAAGAGAATAAAATGTTCACAGTACAACCAACAGAGCGACAAAGAGAGATCGAGGATTCATTCAGATGCACCAAGGGCAAGAAGCGCCAAAAGAAGCACTATTTAAAAGCTGATGCCATTAAAGCCGAATTATTAAAGCGCGGCAAGTCATTGAGTGATCTAGCCGAAAGAGTCGGTATTAGTGTAAACGCAATGTATAACCGAGCGCAGGGTGTCAAGGATGCCGACGTAAAAGAAATTAATAAAATATGTAGATACCTGGGAATGAAGCGCAGCCAGGTGGCGGAGTTGAAATAATGAAAGAATACAAACAAGACAACTTAACAATCTACAATGCTGATTGCATGGAGATTATGAGCCGATACGAGGATAACTATTTTGATTTAGCGGTGGTTGATCCGCCGTATGGGATAGGGGCAGATAAAGCACAAAATAAAGCGGGAGAAAGTAGAGAGAAAGCTAAAGGATTAAGCAAGAGTGGTCGTGGATGGGTTAAATATAAAGAAACTTCATGGGATGATTATGTTCCCGATGAAAATTATTTCATAGAGCTATTTAGAGTTTCAAAAACTCAGATTATATGGGGTGGTAATTACTTTGAAAATCTTTGGTCAAAAAGCAATTCTTTTATAGTTTGGGATAAGAAGCAGAGAGAATTTTCTTTAGCTGATGGTGAATTAGCTTGGTATTCAAAAAGTTACAAAGCAATGAGAACTTTTGATTTATCAAGAGCCGAAGCTTTACACAATAATAATGAGACAGGTGGCAGATTTCACCCAACACAAAAACCCGTTAAGCTTTATAATTGGATTTATAAGAACTACGCCAAGGAAGGTCAAAAGATACTTGACACGCACCTTGGAAGCGGTAGCAATGCAATAAGCGCACATTACGCCAAGATGGGCGAGTTTGTAGGCTGTGAGCTAGACAAGGATTATTACGAGGCGAGCATAAAGCGGATCTATAACGAAACCAGGCAACTGGAGCTGTTTTGATGCAGACCCGATTGCAATCAGCCAAGGAGAGCGCCGTAAATATTGCCATTGGTTACACAGTGGCATTTTTAAGCCAGTTGCTAGTATTCCCGCTTGTAGGTGTGGAGGCTACTTATTCACAAAACTTTAAGATAGGCTTTTATTTTACAGTGATTTCATTTATTAGAAGTTATCTAGTTAGGCGCTTTTTTAACAGGAAATAAAATCAGCCCCCTTCGAAAGTTGGGGGTTTTTTGTGGCTATGTGAAATAATTAAACTTTCGTATAATTAATACTTGAAATAAGCCCTACATAGTTATACTCTAATAAAACAACCTAACAAAAACAAGGATACAAAATGCACAAAATGATTAAAGTGACAAACGAAACACATGAAAGATTCAAGGATTTAGCGAAGAAAGACGGGCGAATGTTTGACGCTTTCCTAAGTAAAATTTTAGATGAACATGAAGCACAGGCCAAAATTAAAGAACTTAAAGATAAGGGGCTGATCTGATGAATATTGAACAGAAAATGAGCAGTAAGGAAATAGCCGACCTCACAGGAAAAAGACACGATCATGTAGTTAGAGACATTAAAAAAATGTATGATGAGCTAGATTTAGGAGTCCCCACTTTTGGGGGGACGTATTACAGTAAGCAGCATAAGGCTATAAAGTGCTGTATTCTCTCAAGAAGAGAGGTTGAAATACTTATTACCGGCTACTCAATAAAGCTTAGAGCTAAAGTAATTGACCGCCTCAAAGAAGTTGAGCAGGAGTTAGCAAAACAAATTCCAGTGGCATCATTACCAGGAAACTACAAAGAAGCTTTATTGGCACTTGTAGAAGCCGAGGAAGAAAAAGAAAGGCAACAGCTACTTATAGAGGAGCAAAAGCCATCTGTTCAGTTTTGCGAGCAAGTATCGCAGGCTAAAAATGATTTATTGATTCGCGACTTTGCAAAAGCTTTAAGCAAGGACGGCTTTAAAATAGGTCAAAATAGACTCTTTGACTACCTAAGAGAGAGCAAGGTCTTAATGTCTAACAATCAGCCTTATCAGCGTTTTATTGATAATGGATACTTCAATGTTGTGACTCGTGTTGTTCAAACTAATCATGGCGTAATTACTAAGTATACTCCGATGATTACCGGCAAAGGTCAGCTTGCACTATCTAAGAAGCTTTTAAGTGAGGTGTGAAATGGAAAAGCCATGGTTTAAATTTACAGCAACTAACTGGCTGAGTGGATCTATACAGCTTCTGAACGATGCCGAAATGGGTACTTATATTAATTTATTAGCTATGATTTGGAAGGAAGGCGGAAGCATTGAGCTAAACAATATTTTATCACGAAAATTAAGGATAGATCATGCGACCGCATGCGACCGCATAAAGTCGTATTGCGAACTAGACATTCTCATATGCGAAGGTGATATTTTGAGCGTAAAATTCTTATCAGACCAACTAGATGGGCTTAAAGAAGTATCGAGAAAAAACTCCGAAAATGCCAAAAAAAGATGGGAAAATAAAGGCGTTCCAATGCGACAGGATGCCAATAAGAAGAGAAAAGAAGAGAAAAGAGAAGATAAAAAAACTAAAGCAAAAAAAGTTTATGAGTTGCCTAGTTGGGTAGATTCAAAAACATGGGCAGACTTTGAGGAAATGAGAAAAGCCAAGAAGAAGCCATTAACCGACAGGGCAAGAACAACGATCATTAACAAGCTCAAAGGATTTGGAGAAGCTAAAGCCGATCAGATCCTAGAGCAGTCAATCACACATTGCTGGGATACTGTTTATGATTTGAAGCAAGACACCAACAACCAACAAGACGACAGTAACGGACTTTACGTCATTTAGGAGAACAAATGCAACCAATCGAATACAAATGGTTTTCGGTAATTCGAAACAATCAAGACTTAATTGACGATTCGCAGATATTCCACATGGAGAACATCTTTGCAGATCGTGAATTTAATTATCTGATTCAATCGTTCAGAAAAAACATCAAAATCAAGCAAACGCTTAGAACGGCTTTAAACGAGGCCTTTAAAGAGCTTGGCTATACTTACCCTAAAAGTGAGCTAAGAGGCCACCTGCGCAACGTGAGTGGCTCAGAATCGCACGTTAAGAGCTATGAAGAGGAGATATTTTCAAGATATGCCAAAAATCAACTTGCTGACATTGGTAATGGCCTAAGTCATGCACCAACTAGGCAGGATGATTATCAGCATATTCTAGACGATGCAAAAACGCGTTTAAACAATATCGAAGAAGCTATGTCTGCAGATACCGAAATGACCAAAGAAAAAAGCTTTGAGATCATGCGGCAGAAAATCGAGGACATGAACAATCCGAACCCGGCTTTATTCATTAAAAGCGGGATAAAAAAGATTGATGATAAAATAATAGGCTTTCAGAAGAAGAAGCATATAATTATCGCTTCACGGCCTTCAATCGGTAAAACGGCAGGAGGCTTGACACTTGCAATTAACGCCAGGAGACAAGAAAAGAAAGTCGCTTTTGTGTCGGTTGAGATGACCAATGACCAAATATTTTCGCGAGCCTGCTTTAATAACGGCGATATACCTAGCGATGTATTTAATCCTGGAGGCAATCCACGGGTATCAGACTTTGAGAATTTAAAGAGATCCGCAGAGGAATTAATTAACGATGATAATTTTATTTTAATTAATCCAGTCAGAAGAAACTTGCGAGACGTGGCGCGTTCAATAAGAAAGTGTAAGAGAGAGAACCCCGATCTTGATATGGTCGTGGTCGATTATATG
>Ga0098044_1000710_pt1 | contig 17457 bp, 6 predicted proteins | sample 10_taG_FD_75053 | JGI IMG/M metagenome (GOLD analysis project Ga0098044, IMG submission 75053) | Marine viral communities from the Subarctic Pacific Ocean - 10_ETSP_OMZ_AT15264 metaG | ecosystem: Environmental > Aquatic > Marine > Oceanic | place: Pacific Ocean | collected 2015-01-16 | reverse complement strand
CCTCAGCCGCCTTAGCTGCCTCTGCTTCTCTAGCCGATTTCATCGCCGGCGTTTCCCTTTTGAAAAGTTCAGATACTTCCTCTATACCTTGCGTGTTTCTGGGCAACCTACTGTACTTAAACGATTTCCCCTGTATTATGGCCTTAATGATATCCTCACCGATATCCGCGCGAAGCTTGTTCACGTCGGCTTCAAATTTGCTGCCCCTGCTGAGGAGTTTGGTGAGCGTGGTCCCGGGGTCTACAACTCCGGGTTTGGCCCCGGGCGTGCGGCCCGTTTTACCTACCCCCATCTTAAGCAATTCTTCTAATCCCTCCTCAGACCTCATAAAATCATTGAATTTTTTCAGTACCTCTTTATTTGTGCCCCCCCCGGTTGCCTTCTCGGCTGCTCCGCTCTTCTCAAAAAGCTGTTTAAACATAGCCTTAATCGGCTCATCAATTTTGGTGCCATCCTTCATGGCCGATTCATAAGACCGCATGATTTTTGATAACAGTTTATCCCCAGCAAAGTCATCAGCGAACTTAAGGTTTGGTGCCTGCCAGCCTGCAATTGGCTTGCCCACTGTCCTGCCGGTCGGCGAGATCCACCTGCCGCCCGGCTTGGGACCGCCGATCGCCTCCAAGAGCTCGCCCAAATTAGTGATCGCTTTCGGAATCGCTCCTCCGGCAGTAAGCTGTGTAGTTTCAGTAGTATGATATCGGGCCGAGGGGTCCGGCTCCATAGCATACACACTACTCGTAGTGGTTGTCGAGGGGTGGTCAAGATTTAATTGGCTTGTTTTTTTCTTTGCTTTCTCTTTGTTTAATAGATCTTGTAATCTTTTAAGCCGCTCTTCTGGTATCTGACTGTCTATGAGTTCCTCGATCAGACTATCGATAATTAGCCCCCCGCTGGCATCGCGCTCTGGAGCTTCTTTAAACTTCCCGAATGGCGCTAGCCTTTTGGCGCGCTCACCAGTAACCGCTGTTCCCTTGCCCCCCCATGAAGCAGGATCCGGCGCGGAGCTCTTTAAAAGTCGTGGCCCAGTTATTAAAGATTGGACATAAGAAAGTTTCGCAATGGCAGCCTCGCCGGTAGCACGACTAAGAGAGCTAGGTTCCAACTTCTCCACCATTTTTACGAGATCAATCATTTCATCTCCTGAAACTTTGGCGTCCTCAAATATCGCATCTGTGCGTTCTTTATTTATTTTTGAGAGTGCTTCTCTTGCGGCAACCCAGTACTTGTCGGCTTCCTCCGCTTCTTTGGCCACTTCACGAAGCCTCTGTTCATTGGCGCTGGCTGACATGAAAGCGGGATCTTTAGCTAATTCGCCGGGCTTCATTCCTTTAAGTCTCTCTTTATTTTTGAGCAGGAATGAACCTACGCTGAGGTCCGCGATATTCTTTCACTTATTCGATATTTCTCGGGGCCTTGTACCAGCTTGAATCTCTGCAGCCTGACCCTCGCCCGTTCTTTGTTTTCTGATTGCCTCTTCTATATTGTGATTAAATGATCTATCATACATCAGGCCTGCCGTGCCGAGACCTTTTAGCGTCAGCCCTCCTGCAGCCTTTGCTTTTTGCCATTTCGTTGCGGGGCCTACGGCACCTTCAGCGTCAGCAAGTTTTCGCTTTAACGCCTCCACCCGATCCCGCGCCCGTTTGCGAATGTAGCCGGCACTTCCCGGTTTCTTGCCGCTATTGGCTTTCTTCGCGTTCATGCCGGCCCTGATCTTCTTCTTTACTGCTTCATCCGCAACCGTCAGCGCCTCCTCTGCCTCCGCCAATTCTTTTTTGGCAAGATCTATAGCCTCTTGTTGCGCCTTCGTGGGCACCTTTTTCTTGCCAGTGAGGATGTTAGCCTTATTTTTCATCTCATTGGCGGCATCGGCGCTGTCCCCGATCTTATCAGCAAGCTTGATTCCCCCACCCCCGCCAGCGATCTTGGGGGCACCTTTCACAAAACCTTTGCTCGCGCTTTTCGTGGCTAACACTGCCGGAGCCTTCCAAAAAGAGAGGGCCTCACCAAGGAGGCTGGTTAAAGTAAATATGGGGGATGTTATAGCCTTCTTACCCGGACCCTCCATAGGTCTTGGGTCTCCGCCCAACCCCGCGTCCCAGATCGACTGCCCCCGAACGTTGTTCACGTTTCCGCCTTTGTGTGCATCGCCCCTGAACATGCCCCAAGCATCCTGCGTCCAGTCTTCGGCACCCATATCACGCAGCCTCCTCATGCTATGGGGCGTATAGCTTGAATCCACCCACCCCATTGGATTCAGATAGTTGCCCCAGCCTCCTGCGCCGCCACGACTTTTTTGATTTTTATCCCAGTGATCGTTCCACCCCTCGCCAGTACCGTAGGCTTTGCCGACCCCCCAGTTCATTGTGGAGTCAATCAGATTCATCAAATCCGGAAGAATCATCGCACTCGAAAACGCAAAATCTTGGGCGCCCACAATAGCAGAGCCAGCAGTGAGGTTCCATACATTTTTGAGAAAATCGCCGGCTGACATTCCATTATCGGCCGGCCGCCTTCCACCCCGTATGGCCGCCCGCATCCCACGCTGCCCCTTTGGGTCATTAGCCGTAGCCTCTTTATCCTTTAACCATTGCGTGTATGCTGGGTTTGTCTTCATTCTACCCGTCACCATGTCCCCCGCAGATGGGCCTCGTTCCATCATCAAGTTCGGAGGCGTTCTAGGAAGCCCTCGTTCCCATCCATATTCTGGAACAAATTGGCTAGGCTGTCCCCGCAATAGTCTTCTCGAGCGTGCGCCCCGGCTGTTGTCGTATTGCACCCCCGGCATATTAAGAAAGCCGTCTAAGCTAGGACCAAGGTTTGGGCCTCCGCTCATTTGGTGGTTCAGTAGTGGTGGCAACCCGCGCATCCCCGGAATTCCCTTCTGCCCCGGTGGACCCTTTACCCCCTTTTCCAAACCCTTCAAGCTTTTAAGCGCGTCCCCCTTTTCTTTGACTACTATGTGACCGGGATTTTCAACCCCCTTCCAGAAGGCCAGAATGGAGCTAAGGTTTAGTGTGTCGGTGGCGATGTTTGCTGTATTTGTTGCTATAGTCCCAAGTTGTTCTGCCATCGCAGATTTGCCCTCTTTTTCCTTACTTAGGAATTCCTCGAGCAGGACATTCATTGGTTTTGTCTTGAACTCGGCTTGAACTTGGGTCTTCGCCATCTTCTGCGCATCGAGAGGATCAATCATTCTGCCCATCTCTGAATATAATTTCTCTATATTTGTGGCCGCAGCAGTTTCTATCTGCCCTAACAGGTCGGGCGGTACAGAACCAACGCCCATTGACTTAAATATTTTAGCTAAATTCAAAGCAGAATTACCCATTATCTCTGCTTGCGCGCTTCCGCCAACACCTCCGTGAGCAGCAGCGGTCATCTGAAGCATGGCACCTCTAGCTGCTCCCAGCGTCGTGCCCCTTACATTAGCTTCTAGCCCGCCGCCCTCTTTCAACACCCTGTTGATGTTCATCATCTCTAAAGCATTTCTGAGATTTTGTTTTACAAGGTCTAATTGATTTTTAGCACTTAAATTCTGTAATTGAACAGTATTATTTGTAGTTTCTACTATTTGTTCTAAACCTGATATGGCGGTGTCCAAATCATCTATCTGTTTCGTGAACACTCCCTCCACCTGCTCGCCAGCCTTATTTCCGCCCGTTCTCGTCATCATGGCAGTTCTCTCCTTGCGGAGAGATTCAAGTATTTCATTAACCGCACCGAAGGGTGTCGCCCCACTGTCATTTTTAAATGTCTCAATTAATGTTTTTATACTCTTTAAATCATTCGTGCCTTTGTCGCTCGCATCTATATACTTTTGCGGAGCAACGCCGACGTTCCGACTCACCGCCTCGGCACTTGGCATGTCTTGTCGACTTTTCGCCAAATTACCAAGCACTTCAAGAACACCGCCCTTGCCGGTAAAGGCTCTAGACTGAGTAAGCCGATTTTGCGCCATTGACTGCTCATTGATTCCCTTAAAATCAGAGAAAGCTTTTAGGTTCGCTACAAGTTCCGGCTGGGCAAATACAGATGCCTGATCTATCCCCCCCTGCCTTCTCGCGTTACTTATGTCGAGTTGACCCTGCAGCTTGGTTTTTATTACATTGCCAAGGTGCTCCATTCTTCTAGCTGAATCATCTATTTCTTTGTTAAGTTTTCTTGTAGACTCTAACCATTCGGCTTGACGCTTGAGGGATTCTTTTATTGTATCGTTACTTCTATTTAACAGGGTACTGTAGAAATTAGAAGGATTTAATATATCTACAAGGGCATTCGCAACACCCTCCAGCGCAGCGGTACCTTCGCCACCCTTCTCATCGATCTCCCTTAATGTGCCAATCAAACCCAGCCCCGACTCACTCTTTGCGTCCATAAGCTCTGCGGGTACCCGCCCCGCAAATGGATTCGGCGGAAGCGGCTTTCCGTCCTTACCTTTCCCAACAGCAGGCGCGTTTAAATTCTTGAAAATCTTCTGCAGTCCTATAGCCATCTCCTCTGGGCCTTTTATTGTACCTCTTTTGGCCGTTGCGAGCGCTTCAAAAGCTGCGTTCCTGTCTTCTGGCTTTGCTGCGTCATATTTTGCTTGCAGTTCGTTGATCTTCTTGTCGTTGAAGGTCATTAAAGGCTCCATCAAAGTTTTTAATGCGGTAGTATCTACTATTCCCTCTGGGCTTATTGAAGTATATACCTCTGCGACACTTCTACCTTTTGCATCAGTTATAGAACTCACCATGTCTCGAGCCAAGCTCTTGGTCCAAGATTGCCCCCTTTCGGTCAACTTCGCTGTTTTTCCTTCGCCTTTTATATTTTGACCGATCTCTTTCTCTTGTCGGCCCATCTCCATAGCCACCCTGTAATTTTGTGCCGAAAGTTTCGAACCGGCAGCACCTATTAGTTGCCCTCCTTGCGAAGTCAGATCATCCAGAGTGGCCCCCTGAGAGATTCTTTTAGCTATGTTTTTTTGTACTGCCTCGGGCAAGTCCCTCATCGCTTTATCTCTTTGTTGATGAGTTGCGAACAGTTCTGCTGGACTCATTTTGCGCTCTTTCCTTACGTGCGATTGTATTTTTTCTTGAGCGGCTATTACCCTTTGGAGACCGTCTCCCGTTTTTTGAGCCTCTTCCCTGAAGTTCTCCATAGTGCCCTGCAACTGTCTAAGTTTCCCATCCCCCTCACCTTGGGTGAGCAGACTATATAGGCCGAATCCGAGACCAATGCCGCCTGCGATAGCGCCGGGCCTCTTTCCAATTGCATTCCGCATCGCAGTCCTCTTGGGCTTTATGTTGCCAGCCTTACGCCTTGCCAATTCATCTGGGTCGAGCTTAAACGCCTCGGCTCCGAAATAGCCCATCATCCCTGCAGTTGATCCAGTGGAGCCAGCTTGGGCAAGTTTATCCATAAAAGTCTTTGGTCCTTGCGGCTGGCCCATCATTCCCTGTATCATTGAGGGGGCCATCATCAATGCCATCATGCCCATGCCGCCCATGCCGCCCGCAGCAGCAGGGGCCGCCTTTAGTGGCTTCTTTACGTGCTTTGTATCTTTAAGTTGGCCCGAGCTTTCATCAATTAAGAGTGTCGCCGCCGGGCCAGACCGCGATCCGCCCGTCATTATTTCTCCACCAGCGTGTAGCTTCGGCTTTACTCCCGCCTCTTGTACAGCCACGCGAGTAGTTCGAGCATCATCAGAAGTAACCCACGTGCCCTTCTCAAATACTTTTTGCTGGGCTCTTGCACGTTTACCCTGACCCTCCTCAGTAGTAGGGTCAAATGTTTCACTTGTCTTAAGGGCTGTCTCTAAATTATTTAATTCCGTGCCAGCACCGAGGGTGGCTTGCGCGATTTTTTTTATTTCTTTGCGATGCTCCGCAACTCCAGTGGTTCCGGCTTTTACTTCTAATCTATGTTGGCTCGCGGCCTCATCTAAAGCTTCCATAGATTTTGTTAACTTTTCGGTAATAGCATTAAGCTCTGCCTCTGGCATGGTTTGGATGGCTTTAAGGAAAGGGCTCGCTGGGTCTGCCATGTTTGGAACACCAGCACTTTGAATACTCTTCATGGACGAGCCGCCAGCCCGATGCAAACCGATTGCATGACCCAAGCTTCCTTCACTAGAGTTATAAACTCCCAAGCCACCAGAAGCCTTTAGTCTACTATCGTACCCGACCTTGACTTGTCCGGACGAGTACCCTGCACCTTTTTCTCTTTCTATCGCGGAAGTAAGGCTTCCTTTGGCAAAGTTCGGAATGAGGCCCTCGCTTAAATGCGCTGGGCTCATGCGAGGGGACCTCAAGAACAATTCCATTTTCTCTTTATTGCCAACATACTCTAGAGATTTGCCCAAAACCTTTTTCATATGCGTAGCTAGATCTCTACTGTATGCCTGTACATCACCCCCGTAAATCCGCTTATTTCCGTGATACAAAGTATCTATTTCGTTCATCCTCGGGGCCCTAGAGGCAATTGCTTCATAACCCCCGCCGGATATGTTCGCAGTCATCCTTCTAGTTCCCATTATGTTTTCGTCACTAAATTTCTGGGAGGCTCTAACAGTTACCCGTCCCGGGGATTCGCTCATAAATTCTTTATTGTGCTTTAACCCCGCCAGAGACTTATTATAATGTGTTTCAAGCTTAGTGAGGTATCTAGCTTCCAGAGAGTCCGTTGGATATGCGCCACCCCAATGTCCATAATTTCCTTTTAGGTTGTTCGCCACCTTTTGCAGTGCTCTTTCTCTTTTTTTATTTTCATTCTTTTTATTTACTAAATTTCTTAAGGGCCTCTTTCTTACTCCTGACCGAGCAAGATCTAATATTTTCTGAATTTGGTTTTTGGTCAGTTCCCTGCCAATACCATATTCGCCCTTGGACATGACCTGTGCAGTTTTAAAGTTCATACCGAACGAAAGACCATCACCGGGTTTTATATATCCCAATTTCTGCGCTAATTTTTCTGCCGAACCCTTTGGAAGGTCCACAAGCCCATTGATCGGAGAGATACCCGCTTTTTGTTCCGGTAATAGCATGGAACTCGGGGAGTTCGCGGAGTGAATCGCCGCCTTATGGCCCTGCAGTCCGCGCGAGCCACCAACGGTATGATGATAACCTCTTGTCATCGAGTCGCGCACGGTGCCCATATTACTTATAAGACCAAACTGCGCCCTACCGCCCGGCCCTTGCCCATGATAAAGTTGTACAGCAAGGTCATTGGGGTTAAAATTCATACCTACGGGCTTAGGCATTTTGATCAATCCTTGCTGTGCCAAGAAACCGGGTAAGGAGTCTGCTCTAGTAAATTGGCTGCCGCCCGACCGAATCGCATCGCGACCTGCGCTCCGGTAATCACGACCGCCAGCAATGTCGCTGCCTATAGTTATTGATCTGCCTTTCATAAGAGTCGGTTCTCCCCGCTCTAATGACCTCAAACCTTTTAATACGCTGCCAGCTTCCATCTTGTTCAATTTAAATTCTTTAGCTATAGATTCTGAAGACCAATTCATATGTCGCTGGCTACCCACTCCCTCTGCCGTTATTCGACCTCCCCCGATTTTTCCGGTCTTCCTCGCAAACCTTGGCCCCCTAAGCCCCATATTAAAGGCAAGATTCGGAATATGGCCGCCAGAAAACTGTAGGGGGTTACGTGACCTTATAATAGACATAAACCTACCGTGTCTTCCAGACATTTGGTCTTTTCTAAGTTTGAGCTTATCGTGTTCGGCGGATAAGTCTGGGAACTCTTTTCTTTTGGGGCTTCTTGCGTCAAGTCTTTTGTTTAAGCCCATCCGCTTTAGAATACCCACTCTTTGGGATTCGATAGAGTTCACCCTCTTCTCTCTTTCGTCCATCATCCAAAGGCGTTTTTGGAGTGAGCCTTGATTATTTTTTACAAAATTATATACTGAATCTGGTAGAGCATTTTTTAATGCGTTTGTTTTCCCGCTCTTAATAGCTTCTCTTACCCATGTACCACTTAAATTTTCTACTCCCTTACCGCCACTTGGTCCACGACCAATTATTTTTGATTGTCCAAAGCCGGCCTTTTCAAAACTTTTACCAAAGCTTTCTCTATCCCCGCCCAGAACAGCATGGGATCGAGCCTTATCAAATCTTATGGCTTCGTCCCGACCAGTGACGGGGTTAACGCCTCGAACCACATCTGGAGCCCCTCGACCGAAGGGCGTATATCCGACATTTGCCCAAGGGGCAGCCATTTGTACAACTTTTCTGGTTTCCCCACGACTTAAGAAATCTCTCCCTTTTCCTTCTGCGACACCAACCCAAGGATATAATCCAGATCTTTTTATTTCATCAGTTAGCCTTTCGTGCCCCTTGGTAAAGGGTCTAAATGCACCCATTGTGAAAGCTGCTGCTTTCGTTTTGGGTATGGGTATATTAGAAGATGGGACAGTATGAAGTTTAAATTGCGAATCACTTCTAATTGACCTAAATTTTCCACGTGTCCCCTGAAATTCTTCGGCAGCAAGAGATTCCATTACACCGAAGTTCGCTCCTGCCCCCCTTGTTGATCCAGCCTTTCTCCCGAACGCTGTTTTGGATGTTCCAGCCTTAATTTGTCTATCTCTTAATTCCCTTCTTCTGTGTACTTCATCCGATCCAGCCTCAAGGTGCAAATATCTTTTTTGTAAGCCATACCAAGGCTTGTCCTGCATAGCGCCCTTACCCTCTGCGGCCTTCACAATTACAAGATTATCACCCTTATTAAGTTGGTCTAAAGAATGTATTAGGCTTCCTTTGGAGCCCATTGCTAAACTTGTTTTGCCTGTGCCTGCAGGAGCATTGATTATAGTAGAAAGTTGGCCACGTTGACCGGCGCGCAAAGCTATATGATCAAATAATTCTTGTACATTTTTTACCCCGTATTTATTTAAAAGACCTTGATACTGCTCTGGTTTACGCTGCGAGTATTCTCTCAGGTAGTCAGTGTCAAGTACCTTTCTTGATAAATTTGGAATAAAGCCTCCAGAAAAACCGATCTTTTTTCTACCTTTCGCAGAAGCTAATTCAGAAAGTTGGCTGAACGAACCACGAGCTTCTAGCCCTTTGGACATAGCGGCTTGGGTTCCGGGCGTAAAATGTTTTACAAATTCTGGTCTAATTGTTTGTTTGCGAAAATCAATCCTTTGGTTAGCCTTGGGTGACTCGCCAGTAGTCATTCCCGCCAGCATATCTTCCCAAACCCTACCTCGAACTTGTGGTCCGCCGTCTCTAGTAAATCCCCTAAATGGTATCGGCTTTTTAAAAAGCGTGGTTCCTAATTGGCTTACCATGTTCGGATAAGCGGCAGACAATGCAGTATTGAATTGTCCACTCGTTACGTTTCTTAACCCGTAAGTCTCTACGCTTCCGACAGCTTTACCGCCAACAGTCGTTTTGAATCCTAGGTTTCTAGATTCTTTAACTTTTCCGGGATAGATGCCACGAATATCTGCTTGTTGGTTTGAGCGATAAGAGTCCCTCAATCCTAATTGAGATATGTGCCTATCTTTTCTTCTCGTCGTACTAAATTGAGTATTTCCCAATCTTTGAGAATAAGCGTTAAAATTAGGAACATGCCCGCCAGAGGCTTGCCAATTCATATGTTTTATTCTATCTTTCGGAAGAGCAACAGACATGGCACCCACATTGATCACGTCTGAGAGCGAATTATCTTTATATTTTTTTGAGGGGATACTGGTAAGCTTTGTTTTTGCCAGTTTGGCCAACATCGATGAACCTTTCAAATTTTTCACGGCCCTAGTCTCGAGACCTCTTCCACCCTTTTGTTTAAAATCTATATAAGCATTATTATAATTTTTTTTCAAACCTCTGATGCCCTTGAAGGTTGCATATTCTCCAATCGCACCCTGCATATTATTTACAAAGTTTCTTTTATTTTTGCCCCTAAACCCCTTTTTATAAAAACCTTCCATTCTTGCTTTGGCGTCTGGGTCGAAGTTCATTATTTTTTGTAATTTAGAACCCTTTTTTATTCCTTCTCCGCTCGTCATCGCTTTGTCGTATGCGGCAGAGTATCTATAGGCCTGCTGACGGATCTTTCCATGAGTAGCTGATATCTTTTGACCTTTATCACCCACGAGATCTGGAATAGCTCGCAGACTAATACTACCTTGCAGCATGTCTATTATATCGCCTGAAGCATCTGTTTTTTTAGGAATGACTCGCCCCTTGGCGAACAGACTTGCTGGATGTTTGAGGAGCTTTAAGTTAGGTACAAAACCTTTGCTCGCCATATTCTTTGAGGAATAAGGATTAAATCCATGAGAAGCTTGAAATTGTTCTTTATATCTTTGCCCGGCTCTTGATCCTCGAGGGGGAACGATTGCTTCTTGTTCCATTCCCGGAAATTTTTTTATTTTTTCTTTCTTGTTGTATACCACTTCTCCCAAGCCAGCAACTCTGCTCTGCCTAACATCTCTTCCTTTTATCTTATAGCCGTTTCGTGCCGCCCCCATTACTTCTGCTGTTCTATCTCTTGGGGTAACCGCGAAATTAGGAATTAGTCCGCCATAACTTCCAGCTTTCGATTTACCGGGGACCACGGCTGCCCCAGCAGAAATCGCAGCGGCATTTGAAGCAGATATATTCGCCGCTAACCTTACTGCTATCCGTTCTGCATCAGCCAGATATTTTGCCCTTTGCACTATGACCCCGTTTAATTCCCTTTCCACAAGTAAAAGGTTATGGTTGCTTTGGGTAGCCTTATCGATAATTGCAGGATTTCTAAGTAGAATATTTTGTATTGTATTTTGTATCTCTGCCTGTTTTTGAGCAGCAGTATTAAGTCCTGCAAAAGTTGAAACCGCTTTTACAGAAAATTTAACAAAATTTGCACCAAGTTTTGCAATGAAAGCAGTCAACATAACAAGGCCCGGACCCTCAATGACTTTTCCTATTCCGCCCAAAAAACCTTTTCCGATACTGGATGCCAAACTTTCTTTTCCCTCGAAGGTCAAAGCCTGAATAACCGCATTAACCTTTTTTAATACTTTCTCGATAGAAGGACCGAAAGTAACTTTACCTAATTCTGATGACCATTTAATCAAGTTCTGAAGTGTTTCATTTGCTAGCGCGGATAATGTTTTATTGAGCTCTTCATTTCTTTGAATCGCTTGGTCAGTTGATCCAATAGAAGTTTTCAAAGCTCTATTGTAAATTGAAAATTGTTTGCCCAAGTCAGACATTACAGCCTTCAAGACGTTGATTTGGAAAACACCACCAAGTAACTCAGCAGAATAAGCTTTTTGGCTATCAGACAAATTATCATATACTTTTGCAAAATCTTGTAATACGCCCATTGCAGGACGAATTTGGCCCTGCGCGTTCTTGACCTCGACACCAAGAGCTCGGAACTGTTGTATAACCCTAGGTCTTTGGACTCTCGTAAAGATTGTTTTTAAGCTGTTACCAATAACGCGGCCGCCTCTGGCGGTCTTTTGTTGCGCCGCAGTTACCGCAGCCAGCATTTGATCGAAACTTAAGCCGGCATCTTTCGCAGAACTACCCACACGCTTAATGGCTTCCGCTAAATCTTCTGTACTTACAGCGAAGGCAGCATCTACATTAGCTAACTTATTAATTATTCTGGTTGAATTAAGGGCGGCATTATCAAAAGTATTAATTGCGGCAGTTAGAGACTCTACTGCGGCTACCGCCTCCATGCCGCCAAGGCGGGCCAGAATCATTGCATCTCTCGTTCTCTTGAGCGTCTGCTCAACGCCCAAGCCCTGCCTAGAAAGCTCTTTACTGGCTTCTGCGACAGCGCGAAAAGAAGTTCCCGTCTGTCCAGCTATCTTAAATAGCTCGCTACCGAATTTTTGAAGATTACCGCTACTTGCACCAAGGATTACGTTTATATCTTTAAGCTGCTTCTCCACTTCTATAGTATTCCGCACTAAGGACTTCATGGCCTCAGAAACGGCATAGATAGCGCCAGCGGATGCTCCGAATGCCAATACGCGCGCATTAGAAGCTTCTAGAGATTTAGTAAAATCGTCTGCAGCAGCAGTTATTTTTCCTAGTGGTTGGGTAAACTGCCTTGAATGGAGACCTGATCGGCCAAATGAGTTGATAGCACTAAGGGTACCGCGAATTTGTGCTTCCGCTCTTTTCAGCGAAGCACTATCTACCGATACTCCTACTCTTACACTTGCTCCCGGCGTGGCCATCCTTTTCTCCTAAAAACCTGTAATAAATATTACACTTATTATTACACACCGTGGAGCTTTATAAGGTCTTCCATACTAAGTTTTCCACCTTTTTTTGCTGCGGCTTCTGAAAGGTCAACAACATTTTCGTCTTTTGCCTGAGCGGTCGCAAGACCCATTTTTTCCATGTCTTCTTTGGTCGCTCCGACAAATGTGGTTGCTGTGCCTTCTTTTTCGGTAGCTTTTTCGATAGCTCTTTCCGCCCCTTTCCCGACCTCAAACAACTCAATTAATTTGTCTGGGTCGTCCATTACTTCTTCAGCGGGCTTATGTTTCATTTCTGATAGAACATGCTTGAAATATTTTCCAAAAGAAAATACATCGCATTGATTAAAAGTAAGTTCTACGATGCATTTTCCAAAAAATGTATACGGGTTATCTTCGCAAAGATAAAAATGATTCATAAAGAATGGGGCGATAGATATTCTTTTTAGGTTAATTGGAGAGAACTTTTCAGACATGGAGTTGTGAGCTACAGTCATTATAGATATATCCGCATCGGTAAGTTCTTCGAAGTCTTCTTCAGAAAAAGCTTTTTCGGTAAGCTCTTTGTTTTTATACGAGGTGTCGAAAATATAAAATTCATTTACTTTTTTTCCCGCATATATGTCAGCAGTATAGCCCAATAGCTCCATTTTTTCATTTGATAGTTCTGACAATTCTTTGTTACTTCTTTCTATTTCTTTTTTTATATTATCTATATCTTTCTGAAGTATCATTTTCGATTTCGAGGTATTTAATCCGACAAGATAATCATTAAGGTCTGTGATTTCTTTATTTTTATTTTCATCCCAAAGCCCTTCGGATATTAAATCTTTTTCTTTTTCCTCCGAGGTCGGAAGACCCCTTCTTTTTGCTTTCTCAAAGAAGAATGTTCTTTTCTCGTCTATGTTTGAAGACGCATGGTAATCCATATGCTTTACATATAGAAAGCCAAATTTTTGTGTATCAATAATAGATTTTCCATTTATGACTTCAGAAAAAATTTTTCTTAATTGATCTTTGCTAACTTTAAACATATGTAAAAAAGCCCCAGATACACTGGGGCTAAGGATTATTTATTTGCCATACTTAGGAATCTTATTATTCTTTAGATTCCTCTTTCTTAGATTCCTCTTTCTTAGATTCCTCTTTCTTGGATTTCTCCTTCTTAGGTTCCTCCTTTTTGGGTTCTTCCTTTTTGGGTTCTTCCTTTTTGGGTTCTTCCTTTTTGTGTTCTTCCTTTTTGGATTCCGCTTCGGATTCTTTTGCCTCTTCTGACCCTAAAGATTCCTCTACCATTTCATCCAACTCCGTTTCATCTATTTCTGTTAATAGATGTTCAAAATCTTCTTGGGTTTGTGCTTTGCCGACATACCAAAAACTTACATAATAAATTAATTTTCTAGATAGCTCCTCCCAAAATAAATCTTCGTCTTCCTCTAATTCGTCATAGGTACTTAATCTATCTTCAAATCTATCACCTTCGTAGATTTGTTCATATTCTTGCCCATTTCTGAAATGGGATAAATGTAAAACCCACCAAAGAATTGTTTTGGTCCGCGCACGATTTTCTGCAGTCTGATCGAAAAGCGAAGCCTGACTGACTTCAAAATCTTGAACATCCTCCCTTAGTAGAGCAATCTCTCTTACCCATGAGGTGAGTTTGTCTTTGTCTTCTTGAGTTTTTTCTGCCTCCGCAATAAGTCCTGCTTTTTCGATATTCGTTTGGAGCTCAAACATTTTAATATATAGGTCAGCATACTGTTCCTTGTCTGGCTCACTCATTACGCCCCCGTCATTAGAAAACCTTTTTGCGAGTAGCGCGCGGGTGAGAAGGCCAGCCTTTATGCCCTCTGATAATCTAACGCCATAAAATAATTCGGCCTCATCATATAGCCCGCGAGTTGGTTTTTTTAAAACAACGGTTTTGCTAGCCGTCTTGACTACTTCTTTCTCAACGGTGGTTTTTTCACCCTTGTCGTTTGTAGATTCTTCCTTTACCTTTTCCCTTATTGTCCTTGGGATTGTGAATTCAAATAATTTTTTCATATTTATTTTAGCCTTATATTAAACTTATCCAAGTACTCCTCGATTTCTCTTATAGTATCATTACCATAATCTAGTACTCTTTTTCTGCTTTTTTTATAAGATTCGTCCGAGATATTATAATCTTCGTCCTTTAGATCTTCTAAAATAAACAAAAAGTTTTTGTATAAATTTGTGACTTTTCTAGTCACCTGAAATTTAAGAAATTCCTGCTCCTTAGTTTCCTTGTCCATAACCTTTTACCTTACCTTATTTTACACGAATAAGGCCCAAATTTACAAAAAAAAAGCCCCGAATAATCGGGGCTTGAATTTTATATCTGTTAAGCTTTACTCTTTGTGAGCACCCCAGATACCACTCATAAACAGACCCTTATCAGTCTGCGCAGGTCCACCAATCTGAGAACTAAGTGTCAGAGAGACGGCCTTGTTGGTACCGATATCAGAGGTATACTCTTGACTATCAATCTTGCAGTTCTTCAAGAAGTAGGCTGCAGCAGTATGAGTTGCACCGAGACCCGGGCGACCGAGTTTGAGAGCAACGTCATAACTAGAATCAACGTCAATAACGTCTGCCAAGTTACCAGTTGTTAGGTCACCGAGGTTGGCATCAACCGTCAATGAAACAGTAACAGGGAAGGTAATTTCACGAGCAAACGCAAACTTGTTACCAAGTTTAGCAAGAGGCTCACGAGCCAAGTCGAAGGATAAGCTGTAGCTTTGAATCTTCGCGTCAGAGATGGTAACACCTGTGAAGGCCGAAATCTCGTTGGAGCCGTCAATACCACCTTTGGGCCAGAAGCTTACGCTAATGTCACCCGGGCGAAGCGCCGAGGTATAGAGGGAAGCATTGGATACTTCGTTCTTATGCCACTTATCGTGCTCGAAGGTTCCGTTATCGGTTGAGAGCTTATCAACAATGAATCTGCCAGTCGTTGCATGACTCATGCCAGAAGGCAGAACATACTTAACAGTAGTTACTTTAGAACCATCGGAAGGATAAATAGCAGGAACGTGGTTTCCGCTAGTATTTGGTACGAAGTCCATATTAAGACCTTCAACGCTCAAAGAGGCTGTCGGGAAATCCCCAACGGCGGCTTCAGCAGTATAAGAAGTCATAAATGCATTACCGATACCAATAACGTTTGTGGCAGGGTTGTTTCCTATAGTAGCATCACCGTATGCGTCTTGACCTTCGGCAACGGTTTTAATAAAGTAGTTTCTTTCGTCCGAAGTCTTATCAAGAACCCCAGAGAGAGCAGAGTGATGACCATCTGTTTGACCACTGTGCTGTACGTGGAATCCCAGAAGATGCTCATTGATCATGTTAGACATGATGTACGAGAAGTCTAGCGAGACTGTCGGCGATTCTAAAATGACTCTATCAATCGCAGCCAACTCACCGAATTGGTTTACGTCTTGACGAGTGATATTGAAGCTGTAACTGGCATCCTGAATTCTCTGCAACTGGTGAACCAGTGAAAACCCAGTCGTAAGGTGACCATTTGCCCACGGGCCGCTATGGGTACCGCCGGCAAGATCATTGTCTACGAAATGGAACCCTGTCGCAGGGCTAGGACCAGCGTATAAAGCTTCACTTTGATAAATAATTCTGTTTCTTGGCATAATATAAAATCCTTCTTTGCTGTGTTGTTATTTACATTTTTTTTGGTAAAATGAGAAATACTATTTTAGTCAATTCACGGTACCCTATGCTTCTCTAGTTCAAAATCAATAATCCCCATGTAAACATTTGGATTAAGGTTTTTGATACCTGCATAAGAAACCCCTCCTATCTTACTTACACTAACTTCTTTAATAAATACGTCTTTTTTTGCTTCGGCCAAATCGCTATAATTATAGCAAGTAGAGGGCACCTTTAGGTCCCCCAAACTATTAAATGGCTGCTCGGCTTCTCCAAAAGTCGATATACAACTTCTGCTTTCGTCCCTGAAAATGGACGATAGAGCATCTAAATTAAATTGGGAATCAGCCAAAACAATAGCCCTTACGTCCATAACAGTTGTGTCCATGCCCCCGAACGCAAGGGGATCATTTTGACTACCCCTATTTTTAATAAATACGGCTGGGTAAGTTTTAGTACCGGGGGGTAACCCAGTAGGTTCTGCACCCACCCTGTTAGACAAGGTGTATTGCGTTTCGAATAGTAACTTCTCTTCTGTCTGGTTAGTTAAAAATACATTAAAATCTTTTACCGCATAATCCCCGCTCACTACGCTTGCCTCTTGGTCGGCAACGAAATAAGTTTGCCCTTGACTATAATTTATTCCAGTAAAATTAGACTCAGCGCGATCTTTGTATACCCCGTCTATGAAAACTCCACTAATTATATTCGCATTGGGTATTGAGCAATCAGATACAAATTGCCGAAAAGGTGAACCATAAGTATAATACCCCTGATATAAATCCTCCACTTTATAGAATTTAGAAGAGTGATTAGTGAAAGCTTCCCCTTTCTCCAGTAGGGTATGATCAAACCACAGGAAAAAGCTAGACATTAAAGTATTGTCAAATTGAGCTTTCATTAAAATCTTCTCTTTTTAATATTTGTATAGAAATTTGTTACAATTGTTGTTAAGTATCTTTTTGTTCTAAATATTGATGGTTTAACTTCGTATTGCGACTGTATACCGCCTCCGGATCGAGCGTCTGAAAATCTCCCATGTAGATAATAACCTAGTCCAGATATACCGCGTTCAATTCCTCTGGCCCAACTCGCCCCTCTCTCCCAAGGAAGCGGGGTAAGATTTTCAATTTCTGACGTGGTCGGTGGGTTTACTCTAAAATTGTAATATCCAGATGTTTGGAATTTCAGAAATCTACTTTGTCTAAAAACTTTTATCTTATCGTTAAGATAGCTTCGAACTATCCTTGTCGGGTCATCCCCCTCATAAAAACCTATAAAAGTAAATAGATTCCCGCTGCCAGATAACGTACCGCTCATGTTGGACGCTGAAGGGCCTTCAGATATCTCTTTGGTTACTGGATGCTCATCAAATTCTTTTATGGTTCTTCGTTTTACGCTATTAACCATTTGAACAGCTTTTTGATAGGCGGCTTCTTTAACCCGCGAAGAAGACAAGCCTTTAGCTACCGCATTTTTAAATTGCGCCCTGTGTATTCTGATCCTTGTTAATTTGCCCCTAATCGCCATTACTTTGTTTGCTCCAAATAAAATAT
>Ga0098044_1000709_pt1 | contig 17457 bp, 4 predicted proteins | sample 10_taG_FD_75053 | JGI IMG/M metagenome (GOLD analysis project Ga0098044, IMG submission 75053) | Marine viral communities from the Subarctic Pacific Ocean - 10_ETSP_OMZ_AT15264 metaG | ecosystem: Environmental > Aquatic > Marine > Oceanic | place: Pacific Ocean | collected 2015-01-16 | reverse complement strand
TGTGGCAACCACTCTTTCTAGTACGTCTTTGTTAAACATTATTTACGTTTACCTTTCTTTACCTTTTTATATGGTACTTTCTTTGCCTTCCCTTTGGAAGAGCTAGTTTGATATTTAGGCATTTGCGCTCCCGAATCCTGTAGTTGTTCCTGACATTAATGCACCACCACCACCAGAAAAATCTGCTACACGCGATCTTCTCCGTTTTTCTAAGTCTTGCATAGTATCAGGATCTAAATTTAATGCGTACTCGACACCTTCTTGCTGTATATCAAAATCTTGTTCTCCAGCCTTTTCAGCGAATAACGCAGTCTGTTGTGCCAACGCTGTATATGCTTGGTACAACTGGTCGTTTGTATAATCTAAATCTGCTATATCTTCAGCTAATTCTTGAGTAAGAGTATTACCAAGTACATCTTGTGCGTATCCACTAGCCGCCGCCGCTCCTGCTTGTTTAGATAAATTAATTAAATCAGCATTCGGATCAAGGAAATTTGCAAGCAAAGCGTTCTCTGCTTCTCCACCATACCATTGTTCATATTGTTCTAATACTGCTTCAGGTGCATCAAGAACAGCCGCAACTCCTTTAGAGATACGTTGATCTACTTGCGATAAAGAAACATTTCCACCAACTAGGTCACCAATATATTCTTTAACATTTGTATTACTTTCCATAATCATCTGATCCAACCCATATGAAACCATCAATTCATTGAACCTATCTTCATAAGATAAATAATCTTGTATATCTATAGCGTTATATCCAGCATCAAGACGTTTGTGGTATCCGGGAAATCTGTTTTTAAATTCTTGTTGCTCAAACAATTCAGGTAATAAGTCTTCTGCTTTATCAGGAGGAAGCATAGCTACTCCTGTTGTTTCCTCAATGTAGGTACCAGTTAAACGAGGAATAATCCAATCTTCTAACAGTCGCCCAATCGCCGCTGTGTCAAATCCAGCCATTCTTAATTCAGCTTCTAAAAGATTACGAGCATATACAAGTTCTTCTTCAGAGAACTTAGGTAACCCTCCTTCACTAAGAACGTCGAGTTCTGCATCATCAGCAAACCAGCCACCTACTTCAAAAACTCCAGCATTTCCTCCTGTATCTGGGCCAGCAGGATCAAAACCACTTTCTTCTATAACTACTTCTTCAGGGTCGTCACCGTCGTCATCCCAACCTTTAAGACGTAACTGAGCGCCACGCCCATCAATATCTGTACCTTGTAAATCGGCTGGCATACCTTCAGTACGTGTTGCTCCTTCACCAAGCACCCATTCATATTCAGAATCCGCTGGTTCAGCCCCTAAACCACCAGCCCCTGCAATACGTCTAGCGGCTTCTGGGCTGACAAGACCAAGGTTTTTAGCCCACTCAATAGTCGCACCTTTATCACCTAATAATCCTGCTTCTTCAAGAGCTTGTTTAAATTCTTCTGATATCTCAACCATTATCTATTCCCAAACATTTGTGCAACGGCACCTGAAAGTGATCTAACAGAGCCACGGAAATCATCTGACATTTGATACATTGATTGTCTTTTAGCAAATGTCTCACCATCTTGTGCATTAGCGAATCTTAACCCATCAGGATCAGTTCCTTTAACAAGATCATCCCATTTGAAACCTGAAAGATCTATACGATTTGGATCTAATTCTAAGAATTTAGATATCTCGCCTGTAAAGTCTTGAAGACTGTCAGATATTGTTAAGCCTTTACTGATAAGACCATTAACATCAGTTACTTTTCCGAACTTAGTTTCAGCAAGACCATTGATGTAACTCTTCACATCTTGCATAGTCATTGAACCAAACATCATTGTTTTAGATTCATCAGCCTGAGTACTAGGATCGTCATCTGCAAACATACCGCCTGTGCTATTTACCCGATGAGCGAACTCTCTTATCTTAGCTTTAGGCATATTGACAACCATCGCTCGTGCATAACCTTCAATATCTTCCATAGTGTCAAAGATTAATCCTTGCTGTGGAGTATTCTCGATTGCCATAGCATCACGAGAAATTCTTGAAGCTAACTGATCCGCAGACCAACCGTTCTTTTCTTTTTCCTTAGCAATAAAACCCATATAATCTCTATACTGCGCGCCTTGAAGTCCGTAAAACGATGCATTAGTCCAACCGCCTAAAGAAAAAGCTGATTGCTGTGCATCTTGACCAGTTATCTTCAACTGCTCTTTAAATGAAGCAGGATCTTTTGACCGAAATAATTCATAATCCCGAAGCGGTTCAGCAGTATTCTGCCACCAAGTGGAACTTTCTACAACAGCAGTTAATTTTTGATACAAAGAAGCATAATCTGATTTATCTTCATCAGGTACAGTCTTATACCAAGCCTCAACATCTTTATATAAGTCAGGATTATGGTTAAGAATCGTTTCCCATCCGGGAAATTTACTAAGAAAATCTTTTAACCAATTTGGTAAATCTGCCATTATTCCTCCGAATTCCAGAAACCACGTTGATTCTGAGTTACTAATTGTCCTCTATTATCAACACGATAAGGTCCAAGGTTTTGAGCTAATACGTCTTCTGTTGCTTGATACGGATTGCCGTTCATCATGTGCCAGAAAACTCTTGCAACCTGAGCAAGATACTCATGTGATGTAACATTTTTACCAATCATTCTATTATTCTCTACTTGTGGATAGTAATCTTCTCTTACTGCATCAGAACCACCACCATGATCCATGATTACAGCACCCACATCACCTTTGTATTTGTTTAATAAGGCATCAATAACAAAATTAGATAATAGTTCCTGTTCTTCTTCGTTACCTGCATGAGCCCATTTCCAATCTAAATCAGCATCTTGTGGGTTTGTCTTTAAATAAACTATGGAATCATTATGTTCATTACCGTTTACATAACTATCCCATGTTGATTGACTCCATTGGAGCAACCCTCTATGCCCACCTGTGTAAGTACCTTCGTGTGTACCATGATCTGATTCCTGTCCTTTAAGAGCGTCAATCAAAGTTCGTCTTATTTTTTGTTTCATCAAACCAGAATTTTTATCCCACTCTCCTTCACCTGTAAGAAAATTAACACCAGTAGGATATGGAGTAGAAATACCACCATAATCAGGATGCCATAGATAACCTTCAGGATTCATAGTTTCAGAAGTATGCCCAGCAGGTTCAAATTCGGGTTCATATGATGGGCGAGAACGCCACGCATGTCTCAATTCAGGATTAGCATAATGAGCAGTACCTATATGATATTCAAAAGCCGCGTTTAATGCGTCGCCTACGTCTGCTGTTCCTTCTCTTTTTTGAAATCTACTTGTATCAACTGGACTAAATTCCCAAGGAGTTTCAGGTAATCTTAAACCTAAAGGTTCCCACACATTAGGAACATTTGGATCTATTGATATGCCATGCTCGGCGGCTAATTGTATTGCTTTATTTTTAGCATCAACATTTCTGTAAGTAACCATCATGCCAAGACCAAACGGAATTGAACTCGTATCAGGTGGATCCATTAAAGTATCAGTTAATTTCCCGTACCTTCCATGCACATCGTTATATAACTCTTCATACTCTGTTTGATTTTTATGCCCAAACAAAGGAATACATTCAGTACCTAACTCTTCTAAAAACTCGTAGCAGTTTTTAGCGAACGGAGCCCATTGATTATCTAAATAATCTAACCCTGTGTCTTTCGCGTAGGTATCCCAATTATCTGCATCAAGTGACCAGTTTCTCATCTATACAAACTTCCAGTAAATTTTCCACCGCCAAGATTATTAAGAACATCAATAAGAACTCTTTGTCTCTGATCGTTATCATCATCTTCAAATTCTGAAATGTCTAACGCCGCTAACGCACGTTTCTCCATCGTGTCAAGAGCTTCTAATCTTTCCTGATTAGATACTGCAAGACTTTCTTGATATGCAGGATGGAATGGCATAGCATCCATCTTCGCTACCATCCCTTCTAAAAGTCTTGGATCGTTATTAAGTTCAGAGAATCTTTTAGCACCGTAAGTATTAGCGAATAAGTTCGCAGTTGCTAACATATCCCCTCTTCCTGCGTTCATATGAATCATATGAAATGCCAAACGAGCCTGATCTTTTAAATCAGTTGGATCAGGTTCGCCGTGCATAGGATTGTATGCATCCTCAGGCGCTCGTAAACCTAACGATTTTTTGTATCTTCTGTTCTCAGCGGCACTACCAGTTACACCTAGTTTTATATCATCTCCAAAATATTCATGCAAAAAAGCATCAGCCATAGCGACATCGGCATTTGATAAAGAATAACCAAGCACATCATGTGTCATTCCTTCAGAAAAATCTATCTCCCCACTAGCTATTAAATTAGAAACAGTTTGGTCGATCTGTTCTCTTACTTTTGTTGCCGCTTCAGGTTTAATTTTTCCTGCTACAGCCTTATCAACAGCATCAATTAATTGTGTATAACTAGCCTCTCCCTCAGTTACATCTACAGTAGGTGTTAAAAGATTCTGTTTCCATCTTTCAAGTCTTTCAGAAAATTTCAGGTCAATATAATCTGAAAACTGCATCGCTTCATAGTTTTCCGGTTTCTTACCCATCTGTCTATGCAACTCACCTTGACGTAAATTTATGGACATCATGTCATTTATAAAATGCCACCATGCGTTAGTGTCTTGTTGTTGAGCTACACCCCATGTAGGTTGCCATCCTCCTGCTAATTCATTATCGTAAAATCCTAAAACCATAAGTTCAGATTGGATAGCTCTGAACTTGTCAGGGGACATCGACGCGACCATAGGCATGTGACCGTCAATAGCACTTTTATGTAGATCCATACCTAACAAAGCTTCTTCTACAGTTGATATGTCCCCCATAGGTGTGCCATCAAATGAAGAGCTAACTAATACTTGCCCTGCTTCATCCTCTTTCAAAGGAACATCGTAGCTTTGTGCAGGCATTGAATAAACGTACCTGTTTCTTTTTGCCTCAGCTTCAGCTTGAGCAGTATAAAGTTGTTTTTGTTCAGGGGTTAAATCACCCCACGGTTTATTAAGTTCAGTATTAGCTAAAGCTTGAGCAACCCTCGTTACATTCTCTGGATTACGAAGATCCATTAAAGTATACCCACCACCGCTATCAGCACCGAATCCAAAAACACCTTGCCTTTGCGTAGTAGCATCAGCACTTGCAGAAAATTCTGGTTGCTGGACATCTAAAAGAAAAATACCATTATCTAACAAAGCATTTATGATACGTGTAAGACCAGCTAAGGGTCCGCTTTGTTCTAAGTATATTCTTTTGTAATCGCCAAGAAGATTTCCTGTACCACCCCCAGAAAAACCCATTTCATCCATAGATTTTAAACGACCTTGAGTCGTTGTCGGTGGGATTGTAGTCGTTGTTGTGGTTGTTGTCGGTGGTGTATATGACTCGTCTTCTACATGACCTACTTCATGCGCCATTATCCAACTCCTGTCAACTCAGGATAAACGCCTGCTTCTACCTTAGTGATCCAACTCTCTTGAATCATCGGTATAAACAAACTGTAATATAGTGGGTATAACCACGGGCGATTAAGTATAGCAAGTTTGAACCATTCATTGTAATCATACTTTAGCCTATTTCTTCTCTCCACCGCTATATCATCTCTGCGTCCTGTGAGTAATGAATACTTATCGTCAAAAGATACAACTTCTCCCATAGCAACTAAAATATCTTCTTTATGCGGAGTTCCTTCTGACACTAAATCAGGATTAGATACTATTAATCTGAATTGATCTACAGTGTCCTCACGACGTTTCTTAGATTCCTGAGAAAATAACGAATTCTCGAAGATAGGGTGACTAGCTAAGAAGTCACTCTTGAATGACTCTTTCTCTTTTTCAGCCGCGTCACGTAATACGTTATCTTTATTAGCTCGCGCTGTTTGAATCACCTCATCATAATTCTGCATTCTCAAATAATAGTGATAGCTCGCCGCATTAACATATAGATCTTCTATGTACTCTTCTTCTGTCTTTAATACTTTAAGACCCAAAGCTAACTGCAATCTCTTAGCTTCTGAACTGCCTTCTTTATCTTCTTCTGTTTCACCAACAGGCATAAAGTAAGGACCAGCTAATGAATATGCTTGTAACAAACTCATGTTTTCTTCCATCCAAGCTAAAGATGCTCTAGTCGAAGGTTGTCTAGCTAAAGAAGTCTTTCCGAATTTACCTGTCATAAAGATAGAGAACTTCAGAACCTCAGAACTCCACCATGTTTCAAAAATCTGATCGTCATTCATACCCTGCCGACGACTCTTTTCAACAAAATCATTCCATCTAAACTCTAATGTTTTTTCATATGCAACTTCGTGTGGTAACCCATAATCCAAGAAAGTTTGGAATATTTCATTCCATTTTTGATTGCCATCTAAAGTAAAATCTTTAGGAGTTGCTGTAGTGAAACCAGCCCACCAAGTTAAATTCTGTAATACTTGCAACTGTTTACCTTCATGGTTGATACCATCTAAAACATCCTGTTTGAACTTAGCAGGATTAGAAGAATCAACTACCATCTTGTCACTAGGTAACATACCTAAAGACCATGCAGTTTCTACCACACTAAGATTCGCTTTTTGCCTACCGCCTGCATAACCCGGAAGTTCCCATCCAAGGATACCAGAAACCATTTTCCCTAATGGTGGTGGGAGAACAGAAGACCAAGCTATTTCTGCCGCACTTGTACCATAACCAAATTTACTTACAAGATGATCTTCAAAACCAAATACGCCATCACCACGTAATTCAGGGTTAGCTAAAGAAGCAGTTTGTACAGCTATCGCCGCTAAAGGACCACCAGCAGGTATGCCTGCCTTGTCGCTATATCCGGGCATCATATTCTCTAATGACATAGATAGATCGCCACCATGAATTAAACCAAAAGCATCTTTACCAAAGAAACTTAACGCATAAGCAGGAATGTCCATAGCCCTAGTAATCAGGTTACTTCCCGGAATTAGTATTCTTTTACGATCATTTTCGTCAATGAAAATCAGACCAGAATTTTGTGACGCATGTAAACTTGCGTTCAAACGGCTCAATGCGTCTGGTCTTGTTTCTAATGTTCTTATCCATCTCTTATAGAATTGTTCTTCAGCGAACCAGAACGGCAACAAAGTACCTACAGTTTCTTGGAACAAAGAGCGAACAGAATGGTCGTCAATAAAATCAGATGTCATCCATAAAGCTCGTTTAATTGCTTCATTAGTATGCGCTCGTTCTTGTATATGTTTAAGATTTAGATACTCAACTAATTGTCGTGTAACTACTTTGTAAGTTCTGCCTTTATCTTGAACGTTGCTTCGTTTCCATAGTTCAATGAATAACTCTTCATACTCAGGGAATGCTTTAAAGAAATCACCATCAGTAGTAGCGCCTCTAGCTTTGTGTTTAGCTATCTGTTCAGCAGTTTCCATTGCTTCTTCTGCCGACTCTCCTCTAACAGACTTCAAATCTCTGTATTTAGGATTGTCTTTATTCCAAACTTTTATAGAAAATAGTTGCTCTAATACAGAATCTCTGCTTCTTAACCCTTGCATAAAATCATCAAGTGCTACTGCAACTACAGCTTCAGCATGTCCCTCTAAAGCGCCTTGAGCCTGTGATCTTACAATAATATTAAAGTCATCAAAGTCAGGTAATAAAGTTTGTACTACACCACTCTCATCTTTTTTATACAGAATGTTTAATTTCTTCTGCCCTTTTTCTTTAGGGACAAGTGCTTTGTTTACTTCTTTTCTCAAAGCGCCGAAAGCATTCGGTTCGTGATTATAGAAATACCGTATACCTCTTGTCAGTTCTTTACTCTCAACAAAATAATGAGTAAACATAGGTTCGCGTATCATTGCCGCAATAACAGGTTGTATCGCTCCCTCGAAGAAACCACGAACAACTACTTCAAATCTTTCTTGTGCGGTTCTAGGAGCAGTCACTGGCATACGCGCAAGCATTTGATCCGGCATAGTAGTTTCATTAACGTATGACCTCAATCTACTACCCATACCATTAAGACCAATAGCCTCTTCAGTTAACTCTAACAAACCAACATAGTTACCTGATACACCGCTACCAGTGCCAGTAGAAAACAGTCCAGAAGTTTCACGGCTTAAAATCTTTGATTGCATTTCTGCCTGATTTAATTGATCTATAGGACCATTTACTTGCTGGTCGATTAATCTAAACTCTTTATCTAACAGTTTTTCATTTCTTAAATCACTTAAAATACGTGGAAAGTTTTCTGCCCAAAACGGATCTTCGCTTTTATTAACAATACTTCCTGCTTTTGATAAAGCATTTTTAAACGGTACACTCTGTTTCCATTTTTCTTCAAGAACAGCTCTTAACAAATCTTCTCTATTAGATATATCTACTACTTGCGTTTCACCTAACTTTTTATTTTGGCGTAAAGCTTGACGAAGAACTCTTTCGATTTGTTCCTCTTCACGAATATGATTACTATAATCAGCAGTTCTTAACCTAGAACCAGTTACATGAACTGTTCTAATTTCATGTTCTTTCAACCAATGAGCTAACTCACTGCCACTAGGATTAACAATCACCTGTCTCTTATGCCTTTTAGCAAGTATGTACACATCAGCCATTGCTTCAGATAATTGATCTCTAGGATTTACACTTAGTCTTCTCCAACCCTCAGCTTTAGGATCAAAAATAACTGTCCCTCCACTATCAATAATATTCTTTTCAACATTATCAGCACCCTTAACGCCTTCTTTTAAATCAAAACCTTGTAACGTCGCCATATCAGATGCAGGTGTATCTGTAACTCTGTCCCAAACAACCCAACCTTTAGCAGAAGTACCACCAGTTTTTATATCCATTGCTCGCGCTGTACGCAATCCTGCTTGCTCTACCCCAATGTTCCCACCAGAAACAATTCTGCTTACACCTGAATAAAATTCCGGTGCCGCTTCACCAGCTTTACCATGCGCCATAGGATAATTATCTGGAACAGCAACAACTTTAAATCTTATCTGTGTCCAACCACCATCTTTAAGATTAAGCGATGTTTCTTTCTCAGATTTAACACCACGCTTTTGATCTCTTTTAGTACCCTTAGCTTTCCAATGCCATTTAGCAGTACCTACATCTAAACCTTCTACTGCCGCCCATTCTTCAGGAGTTATATCATCAAATTTAAGTTGAATCTTTTCAGTAACTTCAACCCAAACTTCTTTACCTGTAGCTTCACTACCTTTTTTACGTGGGGCATATAGCTTTATTACATCCCCTACTTCTACATTTTTTACGTGTTGCCATTTACTTGTAAAGCCTTTAACAGTAGGCGCGGCTTTTCGCGCCGCACTTGAAAGCTGTGATGAGTTCGCAATAATGGCATCTATTACAAAACCATGACCTTTGTAGTGATATCTAATATTCTCTGCAAAAGGAATTTTTTCTGCTACACCGCGTCCAGTTAAAGCAAACGCTCCTTTTTCTTTTACACCTAATGGCAAATGTTGCATAGCTAATCCTTTTGATTTAGCTTGCATACCAGTCTTATTAGTAAATCCATTCCTATAAGCACCAGTTTTAAATGCCTCGTAAGCTCCCTGCCCAGTTTTGAAAGTATGACCTCGGAAGAACAATCCTTCCTCATGTTCATAGAACAAAGACAAAGGATTCTTATATCCACTTGCAGTAGTTGTTTCATCAGAAATTTCTATAATCTTTCCTGCATCTTGGAAAGAAGGATGTAGAGATTCCTGTCCCTCTCTTAAAATCATTATTTGACCGTCAGCATTCATGTAGGTATTAGTTTTTTTCACTTCATCTACATGACCTACAATTTCCATTTGCTCACCTAAAAGATCTGTAGGATTAGTAGCAACAAATTTATCTGTTTCATCAAACCCACCTACATCTCCAGCAGAAAAACCAAACACTTCAGGGCGTTCTGAAGCAGGGTTTTGTATAACTCTTGCTGTATAAATACTACGTGGTTTGGAATGCTCAGGATAAGCACTCACCAATCGTGATTTTACAATCCTATCCACACCAGAATCTTGACCAGCACGAACAGCCCAGTTAATAGGTATACCAGATTTACGAGCAGAAACTTCTAAACCTAGCGCCCAATGTGGTCGTGCCTGTCTAACGTCTTTAAGGCTACTTGCTTTAGCTGTATCTACTTTGGTCGTATTTCTAAAGAAAGGAAGAACAACATCAATTTCATTATTTGTTATCATGCTACTTGCATGTGATTTACGATACGCCATGATCTGTAATCCATCTACAAAAGGAACTTCAGTTACATTTGGATGAGCTAAACCTGATAGCAATTCTGTTGGTTCAGTACGTGCTGGTTCTCCTGTACCTGTCATGCCACCTTCACGCATAGTACCTGATTTTGTTTTATAGCTTTGTCCAGCACCACCACCTGAAAGCCATGTTCCTTCTGAATAAATATTATCTGGATCATATTTGTTTCTAAACCGCCATGCATTCAAACCTGTTCTTGCAGGTGCTTTTCTTCTTCCACGCGGTTTACGCTTACTAGGATCATATGTAACAGGACGCTGACCAGCATCAGATATAATTCTCTCTCCACCCAACTCTTGGTCATTACGCGCAAGACGCTCTCGTCTACTTACAGCACTGAATCTACTTCCTTTACGTCCTTTAGCTTTAGCTAAACCTTCACCAAAGTATTCTGGTAAAAATCCGGGAGCTAATCCGCTTGGACCTGCCCATTCAACATCTGCCCATAATTCTGCCGCAGGAGCAGGTAAGTTTCCTCCTTCGTCGTACCTTAAAGCTTTTGGAAAAATCTCATCTGCTGGAGCGAAAGGTTCTGGTATTAATTCAAGATTAGGAACAATGGAATCTTCAGGAAGTTCAGGCCATATACGTCTTAATCCTGTGTCTCCTTTAACGCCACCGATAGTTCCTATGAAATCTCGTTTCGGAACAGTACCATCTAAAACTAGACGTTGTTCCAATGAAGCGATCTCATCAACAAGTCCTTGGTAATCTGTACCTGTCATCATTTTTTCTTTTGTTTTTATTAATTCATTTCTACGATTCATAAGAAGTGTTGGATGAGAAACATCTCTCATTTCCTCGGCGTGACGCATACCTTCTTGCTCAATCATTTCTTCAACGTCGTCATACCAAAGACCAACGTTTCTTGTTCTTCTTCTTTCTAGCCAAGCAATATTTGCATTAAACCATTCTTCAAATTTGTTCCATTCTGCTGGATCAATCGCATGTGCATAATTTTCTGCCATTTCATCAAGAACATCAGTTCCATAATTACCTTCTCGCCAATGACTAATTGCTTCTTCTTGTAGATGAAATCCAACAGCTATATCATCAGTTGGATCATTAAATTTTGCATTCTGTATATAAAAATTTAAACCTATAAGATCATCAGCATCATCTATTAAACCTTCATCAGCTAATTTTCTTGCGAGATTTACTAACTTCCCAATTTCCCCATCTATCCATTCAAGTTCATTATCAATAATTGGACGGCGAACATCCCCAAAATCTTCTACTATGGCTGACTTTCTTTGCTTTCTGAGATTAGCTAAGTCATTAGTAAGAACACCACGTTTAGTAGACAAAAGTTTTTCTCTAGTATCAGACAGCAACTTTAATGTGTCGTCAACATCAAGCAATTCTGTATCTCTTAATGAAGCTTTCTGTATAATTTCCATATAAGTAGGACGTTTAGTTATAAGTTCGTCAAGTCTACCTAATAGAACAGCTTCATCTTCATCTAATGCTTCCATCTGTACTCTTAAATCATTAAGGTAATCTTCATCTAAAATAATCTCATAAAGATCTTCAGGAAATAATGTTTCTTCAGCTTCAGCTTCACCCATTGCTTTATTAAGCTCTACATTGTATTCATACATATCTCTTTCATCTTCAAGAGCTTGTCTTCTCTCTCTAGTAGTATTTAACTTCGACTCTAAATCACTTCTTATTTCATCAGGAAGTAACTTTTCTACTTGTTCCCCTTCAATCTCATAACGTGGCCCTGTGTAACGAACACCCTCTGCTCCTTCATCAAATAAAGAAGTCTGTCCACGAGCAGTAAATCCTCTTATCGGAAGTTTGTCACCAGTGAGTTCATCTTCGACATAACTTATAGTTCCCCTAGTGTAAGGAGACATCTCTCCAGTTTTACCTTCAGCCATCTGCTTTCCGACTAAAAGCTGATCGTAGCTATGATGATCTTCAGCATGTTCGTCTGCATATTTAAACCACAAAGCTCTAGGTGTTTCATCATAAACCTCATAGCCTCTCATCCATAATTCTTCAGCAATATTATTTATTGTCTTAATAAATTTTTCTTTTTCTCCGTTTAAAGGAAGATCAAGTGCATTATGAATAAACTGTTTACTCTTATGTGCGCCTGTTCCATACATCAAGTAAGTTAATAAGACTTCATCAGGAATATTCTCTACTACTAAATTGCCGTTAAGTTGCCATGAAGGATCAAGACGATGTGGGATACTTGGCCTGTAACCTTTATAATTTGCTGGTCGTGATTTTAATACGGTTTTTAAATTCCTGATTAACGCATCAGATGTGAAACCTTCAAGTGGAAATAACTCTAAAATCCCATTACTAGCATCACCACGTTGCTCTAACTCAACAATAGCTTTCGCTAAAGTTTCATTATCAAAACCTCTTAACTCTCTAAAAAGTAAAGGAGTAGCATCCATTCCTTTTACTTCAGTAGGATACTGTTTCGCGCGTCTAATTATTTCTTCTGTACGCAGTCCCCATTCTCCATCAAATAAAGTTTTTAAGTAATAAGTACCATCATCAGCCTGTTGCAACAAGGTAGTTATAGCTTCTTCTACACCTATTTTATTAGCTGGAAAATCTCCAACAGTCTGCCATATAGCCAACTCAAGATCTCTTATAGTCCCACCTGAGTGATCTTTTAATAAAGTTAAAATCTTTTCAACTGTTTTCCCAAATCTGTCATAAGAAGCTTTACCAGATTTAGCAATAGGTTTTGAATATCTGACTCTTGAACGAGGACTCAAAGACATTAACGCTTTTACAAGATTAGATACCTCTGCTTCAAGCCATTCACGTTTACTTAACGTGGTTTTCATAAATTCATTACTAGCGTCAGGTTCCCATTCTCCGGGTATTGGAACACCATCGTCAGTTGCTTGATGCCATCCTGTAGGAACAGAATCAACATCGCCCCAGTTGTCGCCGTAAAGAAGAACTGTTAAAGGATCTTCATCGTAACCCATTGTCCCATCAGGGCGCATAAATCTATGACCGCTTGTAGAACCGTAATATCTACCAAACCCGGCTTCTGCAAAAAACTCTTCTTTACTTACTTTCTTTCTTACTAGCATTCCGTCAAGATCACTGCCTATAACATCTGATACACCTATTTGGTCAGGTATAAGATCAACATCATCTAACCAGTTGCGCCAATCTTGCAGTCCTTGTATAACACCACGCATATCTGTAACACTGTATGATCCTGCTAGTAAAGGAACTTTAGTTCCTGTTACATCTTTAAGTTGAGGTTCGCCTAACAATACCGCTAATTCTGAAGCTAATCCTTGAGGAGTAGCAGATCCTTGAGCGCGTGTAGCTCTGTTCATAAGCTCACCTGCTCTATTCACATGCAAACTTAACCATGCTTGAGGGTCGATTGAACCCCAAATTCTATTCATAGGATTCAAAAGCCACGCTACTTGTCTAGCTTCTTCTATACCTATTCTTAATGATAAAAACTCTTCAAGTTTATCAAACATCTGAGCGCCGATAGGAGTATTAACTTCTCGGAAAGTCCATGCTAATAATGTTGCTGTATCAGCCGATACATACGGATAATAGATAGCGATTTCATTTGGTAATACGTTGTCAAGTGTCCTAGCAATAGTTGGATCTAAACCACCTGTTCTTACTAAAGCTTCCATGCTTTGTTGTCCGTGGTATGTTCCTGCTAATTCATCTACACCAGATTGAACCATAGCTTTTAAAACATCGTCCATGCTTGTTGTGAAGTCATCAACATTTTTTCCTGATTGAAGCAAGAAAGCTACAGCATCGGGACCACCGAATCCGTGACCTACCCCTGAACCAGCTTCACGACTAAGACCAGCTAAAAGTCTTGTAAAGAATTCGTTTAATAAATGGTTTCCGTCTGCAAGAGATCTACTGATGTGTCGTTCAAGTTCTTCAATAGTAAATGTTTGTTTCTTTGATATTTTTCTAGGTAATGCTTTAAATTCCACTATTTGTCGTGGTGAATAAGCTTTTACTTCACCTACTGTTTTATAAAATGCTGTAAGTAATCTTCTCGCATCAGGTACTTCTTCTATCATGTCATAAACAAATTTTATATGAAATAAAGGATCAGCCTTTTTTGCTCTACTTATATCACGTGTTTCTTTTCCTGTAGCTCGACCTATTTCATAAATCAAATCATCATCTATAAGTCGTAAACTATGTTCTCTAATGTTTTGGTCTACATAATGTGAAAGCGTAATACCAATTCGTTGCATAGTAGGATCGTTCTTAAACTGCACAAGATTTTGTCCTAAAGCATCCTGTCTTAAAATACCAGTATCTTGAACAGCACCAGAACCAACAACATCCCATCTGGAATTGTCCATCAATTTCACATAAGGCAACAAACCTCTTGTTGTTCCTATCCCATGTGCATTTAATTGAAGCATCTCGTCAACCGCGGTTAAATGGTTTTTACCGTAATAAGCACGATACGTACCGAATAGTTGTTCGTAAGCAGAATCCATTACGATAGGATTCTGAAACATTTCTAATGTTCTTTGCCTATATAAATCTGCGTCTGACCTTAAAAGCTTTAATGCTTTCTCAGAAACTTTAGCTTTTGTTGGCACATGAAACTTTCCTCCCACCGCATGTAAACTTCTCGCCGCTTTATTAGAAAAGGATTCTGCCATTCCTAAAAGCCCTATCCAGTCATACCATTCTTTATTTAAAGTCCCATCAGCGTTTTGTACATATCTGCTATTCGACCCGAAGATGCTATTAAAGAAACCTCTCCAAGTTCCTGTTTGTACTTGTTTTCTGAATTCACCGATCTCACCAATAATCTCATCAGCGGTCATAGTCCCCCAAAAATGACCATGCTCTCGGTTAGCTTTTTTTGCCGCCGCTTTAGTTACAGCCGCGTCACCTATTGTCAAAGTATCTAATCCAAATCTATACGATCTGATTAAAGGACGTAAAAGCAAAGAACGTCTTGTATCATCACTAACTGGTTGTGTGAGCAACTCACCCCAAGCACCATAAACTTTAGCTCTATTCAAAGACCATTTAGCTAACTTGGCATTCAACCAAGCTATCGGTCCCTCACGTAAAACAAATTGAAGTCCTTCATCAGATGCGTTTCTAATACCAACACCAAATTTTAACAACACCGCTGGTTGCCAATATCTACGGAACCACATATCAACCATCGCTGGACCAAACGGCATGTACCCTAAATACGAAGTCATGTTCATGTACCTAGCGCCTTGACCTAATTCACGCCAACTAGGAATAATATTAAGATTCGATACTTGTGCTTCTTTTTCAGCACCCGGAACTATCGCTCTTTTTGTACGTCCAAAAGATGAAGTTACAACATCCTGTCCGAAATTAGAATAATGATGCGCTCCTTGTCTTATGAACTGTTGCAACCATCTTTCAGCATTTTGTCCACCATATAATAAGAGTCCTGTTCTGCCTGCAAAGTCCATCAGGAAAGAACTTTGAACATCCCATCTTTGTGCAGGAGTACCGTTTATAAAAATTGATAAATACTGATCCAACGTATGGCGTGGCATATCAGCTTTAATACCCATCTCTAACAGGGCTTTAAAATCTTTTATAGCTGTAGGAGAACCAACATCTATGAATCCTTTTTTCGGAGCAATTTTTGTGAGCTTATTCCCCATGCTTACAAATGGATGAGCCATTGTGTAAGCAGTCGCTAACGCGGAATCTTTTAATACTCCAACAGGATTGTAATGACGCTTCTCTGTTATAACCACACCAAGATTATCTTTTATCCAGTTTAAAAGTTGCTTCTTATTAATTTTCGGACCAGACCACGCATTCAAATCTCGAACAACTTTAGTTATTCCTTTACTATTAATCGCATCTAAAAATTGTCCGGGAGTGTTATACCCTGCCCATGAGAACCTTTCAGCAAGACTCAAATTCGTATCATAGATACCCCAATTTATTCCTTCTGACGCTATCTCTTTCCAAGTTTTATTACCTAAAGGTTCAATAACATTAGGTAGAGCATTAGTAGAATTAATATGACCGCTAGGAGCATTTGGATGTTGCTTACTGTTACGAAGCATGTTTCTACCTGCTCGCATCATTCCTGATGATTTCCTAAATCTGGCTTTACCATCTTTAAATCTGAGAGGTCCACCACGCATTTGTTCATCAACAGTAAAGAACTCTGTTAATTGCGGTAAATGTTCTTCAACAAGATTAATAATATCGTCAGATACGCCAGAAGGATTTTCTCCTGCTTTTAACGCTTTAACAGTTTTAGTAATGTCTTCAGTTAAAACATCAACACGCTGTTGAACAAGTTCTCTTAATTGATTGACATCTCTTTGAGTAAGACCATACTGATTCATTACTCTTGTTGATTCATCTAAATTAACGGCACCTTTTCCACCTGTACCGTATTCTTTTAATCTTCCAACATTAGAGCTTGTTGATTCAACAATATCCATTAACTTATTAGGTGTTAAATTTTTAACTTTCGAAGCATTATCCCATGCTAAACCTGTACCTTTTTTCAGAGTAGTAAGTACGCTAAAAACCATCGCTTCTTGGCGAATCATGTGAAAGAGATTGCCTGCTTCTCCATAAGCTGTAGCATGTGTTTGTTTTATTCTAAACGATTTCCTATCTAAGAAATTATTCATACCAGATCGTAAACGTATTCTGTTCTGTGACCATTTAGTATGTCGTGGAATAAAGAACTTATTAGTTCTGCCAGCTAAACCTGCTCTACCGATTGGGCTTCCCATTAAAGCACTCATACCTGCTTGACTTTGGAAGAACCCCCAAACACCTTCCCAAGTATCTAATCCCGGAGTTTTAACTCTTAATAAATTTGTTTGGAACTCTGGTGGAAGGTTTTTAATTGCTTGCGGTAATAGATCCAAATCAGCAACAGACATTCCTGTAAGTTTGTTTGCTTCATGGTATCGAATCATGTTTTGTAGTTCACCTGCGTAATGAGGTTTTCTTTGCATGAAAAGAGTTAGTGGATCTACACCTTCTTGAATATTTTGAAAACCATTTAAAGATTTTAGATTCGCGCCTTTTTTGTACATTTCATGTGCGCGGAAATGATTCGCAATTAATTCAAATTCATTAATAATATGGTTAGCTTGCCTTTTCAAATAGAAAGGCATTTTACCTAACCAG
>Ga0098044_1000708_pt1 | contig 17461 bp, 12 predicted proteins | sample 10_taG_FD_75053 | JGI IMG/M metagenome (GOLD analysis project Ga0098044, IMG submission 75053) | Marine viral communities from the Subarctic Pacific Ocean - 10_ETSP_OMZ_AT15264 metaG | ecosystem: Environmental > Aquatic > Marine > Oceanic | place: Pacific Ocean | collected 2015-01-16 | reverse complement strand
TCTGGGGCTCGATCCGAAATCTGAAAACCCGGCCGACCTCAAGAAGGCTGAGGCAGTGATGATGAAGATTCGTCCATACGTGAAGTACTTCAACTCGTCGCAGTACATCAACGACCTCGCCAATGGCGATGTCTGCCTCTCTCTCGGCTGGTCGGGTGACGTCTTTCAGGCTCAGTCGCGAGCGGCCGATGCCAAGAATGGTGTGAACATCGCCTATTCGATCCCGAAGGAAGGCACGATGATCTGGTTCGACAACATGGCTATTCCGAAAGATGCCCCGCATCCGGAAAATGCTTTGAAGTGGATCAACTTCATTCTCCAGCCGAAGATCGAAGCAGCGAACTCGAATTACGTGGCCTATGCGAATCCGGTTCCGGCCTCGAAGGAGTTCATGGACGCTTCGGTGAAGGACAATCCGGCGATCTACCCGTCTGATGCGGTGATGAAGAAACTCTTCGCCGTTCCGACGCAGGATGCTGCCTTCATTCGACAGCAGACGAGAATCTGGACAACGATCCGCACGGGTCAGTAACAAGCAAGATCGGCCCCGGTGGTTTAATCCTCCGGGGCCGCTTCCGTTTATAGGCAGCCATACGATTTGACGGAGTATAGAGAGTGACGGATGTGCAGGCGCAAGGCTTGAAGCTTGGCGAGCAGATAATGGATGCTCTCGCACGAGTGGGACTAACAGGCCGAAGGATCGTCATTGGTATTCCTCTTATCTGGCTCTGCGTATTCTTTTTGTTGCCGTTTCTGATTGTTCTGAAGATCAGCGTCGCCTCGCAGATTCTTGCTATTCCGCCATTTACTCCGTTGCTTGACTGGACAAGCGGGCATCTCTTGCCCGGTCTGCACATCGACTGGTCGAACTATCAGTATATGTTCGACGATCCGCTCTATATCGTCGCCTATTTTAATTCGGTCCGGATCGCTTTCTTCTCGACGATCCTGTGCACCCTGATCGCCTATCCGATGGCCTATGGCGTGGCGCGTGCGCCTGAGAGCTGGCGCAATCCGTTGCTACTGCTCATTGTTCTGCCCTTCTGGACGTCGCTTCTGTTGCGCGTCTATGCCTGGATCGGTCTCCTGAAGACCAACGGCGTCATCAACAATTTTCTGCTTGATATCGGCGTCATCAGTTCGCCCCTACCGATGATGAATAATGCCTTCTCCGTCTATGTCGGCATTGTCTATTCCTACCTGCCATTTATGCTGCTGCCGCTCTATGCTTCGCTTTCGCGCCTCGACTTTACGCTTCTGGAAGCAGCAAGCGATCTGGGCGCATCGCGCACGCGCGCATTCCTGACGATTACCCTGCCGCTTTCCATTCCCGGTGTGATCGCCGGCGCCATGCTTGTCTTTATCCCGGCGGTTGGTGAGTTCGTTATCCCGTCACTGCTCGGCGGTTCGGGCGTGACGATGATCGGCCGTGTGATCTGGGACGAGTTCTTCAGCAATCAAGCCTGGCCCGTCGCCTCTGCAGTCGCCGTCGCGCTGATGATGTTCCTTGTCGTTCCCATCATGATCTACCAGCACTTCCAGACGCGCTCGGAGGCGCAGCCATGAGAAAGACCGGCATCTCTCCCTTCATTGCCTCCTGCATGTTGTTCGGCTTCACATTCCTTTATGCGCCGATAGTCATGCTCATCATCTTCTCGTTCAATGCGTCTAGACTGGTGACGGTCTGGGCGGGCTTTTCCACCAAATGGTATGTCGCGCTGATGACTGACGATCAGGTTCTGGGCGCAGCATATCTGAGCTTCAAGATCGCTATCGCCAACGGCTTTTTTTCCGTGATCCTCGGAACGATGGCGGCCTTTGCGCTGGTGCGTTTTGGCAGGTTCTTTGGTCGCTCGATCATGATTCAGTCGATCTCGTCGCGCTTGGTACTCCCCGACGTGATCCTCGGTCTGTCGATCCTGTTGCTGTTTGTCTCGCTGCAGGGCCTGATCGGCTGGCCGGAGCGTCGTGGCGTCGTGACGATCATCATTGCGCATGTGACCTTCTCATCGGCCTATGTGGCGATCGTGGTTCAGTCGCGACTTGCAGGGCTTGACCGGTCGTATGAAGAAGCAGCCTTCGACCTGGGCGCGGGACCACTGACGGTGTTCCGAACGGTAACCTTGCCAATGATCGCGCCATCACTGGTCGCGGGCTGGCTCCTGTCCTTCATCCTGTCGTTCGACGATCTCGTGATTGCGAGCTTCGCGTCCGGGCCCAGCGCGACGACTCTGCCGATGGTGATCTTCTCCAAGGTGCGTCTTGGCATTAATCCCGAGATCAACGCTTTGGCCACGATCATAGTGGTCGCGGTTGGTATCGGCGTTGTGCTGACGGGAACCCTACTTCAGAAACAGGTGGACCAGCGCCTCAACGCTTCCAAGCCTTGATAGGCTATCAGACCTTCTTCGGCGGCCATGGAATGAAGGCGCTCGTCCTCTCAATGTAATCTGCATAAGCAGGGCGGGAGCGCTTTACACGTCTTTCGAGGAGAGCCGCGCCGCTCCATTTGACCAACAAATAGGTCATGAGGATTGGCCCCGGCAGGCTCATCCATCCATAGGGCGCCTCGCAGGCGATGGCATAGATGCCCCACCAGAAGCAGAGGTCGCCGAAATAATTCGGGTGGCGTGTATAGCGCCACAGTCCTGTGTCGAGCACTTTTCCCTTGTTCCCCGGATCGCTTTTGAAGCGCATCAGCTGCCAGTCGCCGATGCTTTCAAACGCGATGCCGAGAATGGCGAGGCACAATCCAGCAAGACCGAGCACTCCAAGCCCGCCTGTCGTCCCATAGACGCCAAGCTGCAGCGGCACCGACACGACCCACATGATGATTCCCTGAAGGCCAAAGACGATCTTCAACGTATAGAGATGCACGTTGCCTTGGGCATTGGAGATCATGGCAAGATATCGCCCGTCCGGGCCTTCGCGCCGCCATCGGGCCAGAAGATAGAGGCCGAGCCGCAGCCCCCAAACGACCGTCAGCGTAATCAGGATCTGCTGATGCAGCCCGCCGAACTGGAACAGGCGGGATGTTACGCAAGTGACCAGAATGAAGCCGAAGGCCCAGAAGGCGTCGATGAAACTGACATCACCCAGCAGGATGCTGATGCCCCAGAGCAGGAGCATCATAACGGCGATGGCACCCAGATTGGCGGCGAGCAAGGTGGGAAGATTGATTGTCTCGAATATCATGATGCCCGTTCCTGTTTTTATGTCGAAGGCAGCTCATGCGATATTGCTATCGTTCATGTAAGCATATGTTGTCTGTTCCTGTCCCGATTTCCCTGAAGAGTTGAAATGCCCAGAATCTTTATCGACGCCGATGCATGCCCCGTGAAGGAAGAAGTACTGCGCGTGGCGGAGCGGCATAATCTGGAAGTCATTATCGTCAGCAACAGCGGCATGCGGCCGAGCCGTAATCCCATGGTCAGGCAGGTTGTGGTGCCGCAGACACCGGATGCGGCTGACGACTGGATTGCCGAAAACATCGAGCCGGACGATATCTGTGTTACAGCGGACATCCCGCTCGCCTCGCGCTGTATCAAGATTGGAGGGACAGCACTCCATTCGAATGGCAAGCCTTTCACGACACAAAGCATCGGCATGGCGCTCGCGATGCGTGACCTGATGCAACAGTTGCGCGAGACAGGTGACGTGAAAGGAACGAACCCTCCCTTCACCAAAGAATACAGATCAAGGTTTCTGCGCGCACTGGAGGAGGCCATACAGGCGATACGGCGTCAGCGCTGAGTATAGCTACGCATGGCTTTGTCTCCTGGATCATGCCGTGACAAAATAAGAAATAAAATAGGGAGGAATGAGATGAGTGCCATTGAGGAAAAGGCATTTCGCTTTGCAGGTGAGGATGGTCATGAAGTGGCCGCCTGGCAGTGGTCAAAGCCCGGTCCTGTCCGCGCCGTGCTTCAGGTCGCCCATGGTATGGGTGAGCACGCGCGGCGATATAAAGACAAGCTGGAACCACTGATGGATGCGGGCATCGTCGTCTATGCTAACGATCATCGTGGTCATGGCCTTACGGCGCCGACGGAAAATGACTACGGCGATTTCGGTGCCTTGGGCTTCCCCAGCCTCGTCAGCGACATGGCACGATTGAGCGCCAGGGCGCGCGAAGAAAATCCCGGTGTGCCGCTTATCCTGATGGGTCACAGCATGGGGTCATTCGCTGCCCAGCTTTATGCGTTGCTGCATTCAGAGGATATCGACGGCCTCGTCATTTCGGGCTCTGCGGCCCTCGACAAGGTTGTTGAGGTCTTGCCCGCCGATCCTGACGCACCGGCCCTTGATGCCTTCAATGGCGCTTTCGAACCTGCACGTACGCCTTTCGACTGGCTCAGCCGCGATGAGGCGGAAGTGGACGCCTATATCGCCGATCCGATGTGCGGGTTTTCTGTGACGCCTGCTTCCATGCAATCGATGGTCGTGGCGCTGCTGCCGACGGCGGACCCGGGCGAGGTGCGCCGCATTCGCGAAGACCTGCCGGTCTATTTCTTCTCTGGCGACAAGGATCCGGTCGGCGGACCCGATCTCGCGTTTTTGACGACTTTGATCGATCGCTACAAGGCCCGTGGTCTGAAGGTCACGACGAACATCTATAAAGGCGGTCGTCACGAGATGCTGAACGAAACAAATCGCGATGAAGTCGTCGCCAATCTGCAGAATTTCATTGAAGGTGTAGCAACATGAGTATCGAGCCTACGGTCGGTGGCTACAAGGCGGTCGGAAAACTCTATAACGCTCTGATGACCGGGCTCGTGTTGCGGCTCGTGTCGCACAAGGGCGCTGACGCAGCTGCGCAATTTGTCGAATGTCATTTCCGCCGGCAGCATCTCGAAAAATTTCTGCCCGGTTTGAAGAAACTCGGTCTGGATGGCCTGCCAGATGCGGTGGCCTGCGCTCAATATCACTATTTCTCCAATGCGCTCGGCGGTGTCAAAACCGAATACTTCGCTGAAAGCGACACAAAGGCATGGGTGCGCTATCCGCCGCCGCGTTGGATCTGGCAGGGCGCTGCCATTTGCGGCATCCCCTCGCATGTTAACGCGGGCATGTTGCACGGCTGGCATGGACACAATGGCGTTTCGCTCGGCAATCCGCGTCTCGGATTTGTTTGCACGGGCCAGACGGTCGACGGGAAGCCGGGGCTCGAGGGCTATTACTTCGACTACGGGCGCGAGATCGCTGAGGAAGAACGCGTACGCTTTGCCTATGACGAGCCGACGCCGGATTATGACCTCGCGGCGCAGCCGAAGCTCGATATGGCTGATTGGCCGGAGGAGCGTCTGCAAAAGGTCGAGCGCGCCTACGCCATGGAATATGTGCGCTCGCTCGTGCCGACAATGCTTTCGCTTTTTGGTCCGGACGAGACGCGCGTACATCTGGGCCATGCGGCACGCCTGATCGGCATGCAGTTCTATGACGAGACCTCCGCGCTTCTCGGCACGGGCCCGCTGACGGCTGAAGCTTTCGCCGAGTATCTGGCATCTCTCGCCGTCGCTCAGGGCGAGAAAGTAGAGATCGTGAAAGGCGGGAAGGGTGTGTCGGTCGTTCAGACAGGATGGCGATTGCTTGACGACGTGACACGCGAGCCTGTGGCATTCGACGCCTGGAACGAACTCTGGCGTGGCGCGCTCTCCGTTCACAACCGGCGGCTCCATCTCGTAACCGAGAGAGATGAAGGCGGCATCAGATGGCATCTGTCTGAATAGGCCTTGAAAACGGCACAGGCTTGACTAGGTTCTATTTTAGAACTTACTATCTCGCTCCACTTGCCTTCGGGGAGATGCCTATGCCAGCCAAACGAAATGCGACTGTCTCAGTGATCGGCGCCGGTGACTACATCGGTGCTGCCATCGCCAAACGTTTTGCTGCAGAAGGCTATACGGTCTTCGCCGGTCGGCGGACGGCCGACAAGCTGGGCGCGCTGAAAACTGAAATCGAGGCGGCGGGAGGTGCCTGTGAAGCCCGTGGGCTCGACGCACGCAAGGAAGATGAAATCACGAAGTTTCTGGCTGAAGCCGACGCCCATGCGCCTCTTGAGGTGTGCATTTTCAATGTCGGCGCTAATGTCTATTTCCCGCTTCTCGAAACGACGGAGCGTGTATTCCGCAAGGTTTGGGAAATGGCCTGCTATTCCGGCTTCCTTGCCGGGCGTGAAGCTGCACGCCATATGCTGCCGCGCGGGCAGGGCTCGATTTTCTTCACAGGCGCCACAGCGAGCATGCGCGGCGGCGTGGGCTATTCTGCATTCGCGTCAGCCAAATTCGGATTGCGCGCTGTGGCCCAAAGCATGGCGCGCGAGCTGGGTCCGCAAAACATTCATGTCGCGCATCTGGTTATCGACTCCGGTGTCGATACGGCCTTCGTGCGTGAACGTATCAGGGCGGCGCAAGGCGACGAAGCGGTGGAAAACCTGCCGCCTGACCGGTTGATGAACCCTTCGTCCATCGCCGAAACCTATTGGCAGTTGCACGCGCAGCCGCGTGATGCTTGGACACATGAACTCGATATTCGTCCTTACGGGGAGAAGTGGTAATGGCTGACGTGACCGTCGAACATCATTTTGATTTTGGAAGCCCCAACTCCTATCTCGCCTGGAAGGTGATCCCGGAAATCGAGAAACGCACCGGCGTGACCTTCAAGAATGTGCCGGTATTGCTTGGCGGCATATTCAAGCTGACGGGTAACCAGCCGCCCATGATCGCCTTCGGCAACATCAAGAACAAACCCGATTATGACCGGATCGAGATGCAGCGTTTCATCGCCAAGCATGGTCTCGACAAGTTCGCCTTCAACAAGCATTTCCCGGTGAACACCGTCCAGATCATGCGCGGCGCAGTGGTCGCCGATATGGAAGGCTATTTGTCCGATTACATGGCCGCAGTATTTGCCGCGATGTGGGAAAATTCGAAGAAGATGGATGATGCGCAAGTCATCGTCGCCGAGCTCGATGCCGCAGGCCTCGATGGCGCGCATATCATGGCGCGCATTCAGGATCAGGACGTCAAGGACAAGCTCATTGCCAATACCAATGCGACGGTAGAGCGGGGTAGCTTCGGTGCGCCAACCTTCTATGTCGGCAAGGAAATTTTCTTCGGCAAGGACCGTTTGCGCGACGTGGAGGAGGAGATTCAGCACGCCAGGGCGTCCTGAGTCTACTTGCTCAACCCGATTGAAGGTCTATCATCCTCCCATCAACATGGGGAGATGACGATGAAAGATCCGGAAATTGGTGCAGTTCGGGACTTCCTTGCTAATTCGCAGTTTCCCGAAGACATAGGTGAGCTTCGCCAGGCCTACGATGGGCTGGGCGAGATTTTCCCTCCCGCTTCCGACGTAACGATTGAAAAAGCCGATGCCAACGGCGTACCGGCCGAATGGTCTTCGACGCCCGCCGCCGCGAAAGACCGCGTCATCATGTATGTGCATGGGGGCGGTTACGTCATCGGCTCTATCGCCAGTCATCGTCATCTGGTTACAGAGCTCGGCCGCGCGGCGGGAACGCGCACGCTCGCGCTCGACTATCGTCTCGCGCCGGAGCATCCCTTTCCGGCCGCCGTCGACGACGCGCTGGCCGGCTATCGCTTTCTTCTGTCGCAAGGCTTCAAGCCCGGGAATATCGCAATCGCGGGTGACAGCGCAGGCGGTGGTCTGGTTGTCGCTACCTTGCTCGCGATCAAGGATGCCGGTCTGGAACAACCGGCTTGCGGGTTCTGCATTTCACCCTGGGTCGATATGGAAGCATTGGGCAACTCGATGACGACACAGGCCAGCGTCGACCCGATGGTGCAGAAGGACGGATTGCTGGGCATGGCAATGGCTTATCTGAATGGTGCGGACGCGCGCAGTCCCCTGGCTGCGCCGATCTACGCCGACCTTCGCGACATTGCGCCTTTGCTTATTCAGGTCGGTGCGGCGGAAACACTGCTCGATGATGCGACACGCTTGGCAAGCGCCGCCGGGGCGGTGGACGTCGAGGTTAATTTGCAGATATGGCCGGAAATGATCCACGTCTGGCACTTCTTCCACCCCATGCTTGGCGCTGCGCGTCATGCAATCAAGAGCGCCGGTGAAATGATTTCGCGAGCGATGGATCGCAGCGTGGAAGCACAGAAGGCCGCATAGTTCGCTGCGTTCATGTGAGCCCCGCATCTTTAGCCACGGCTGACGTTGCGTCTTTTCTTTCACCGGAGATTTGTTTTGCAAATTTCCGGACGGTGGCTAGCTTTGTCCAAATCACAATAATTATTGAAACTGCGAGTTCCTGGGGAGTGAGATGTCTGAGCTGAATTTTTCCGGAAAGAATGTCCTTGTCGTCGGTGGCTCGAGTGGTATCGGCAACGGGATCGCCCAAGCCTTCAAGGACAAGGGTGCTTTCGTTTACGTCTGGGGAACGCGGCCGAATTCATCCAACTATACGCTTGAGGAAGGAAGCGACATGACAGGCCTTAACTATGCCTGCATGGATGTGTCTGACTTCGACGCTATCGACAAATACAACGCGCCCTTCGACAGCCTTGATGTGCTGGTTCTCTCGCAGGGAACGGTAATCTATCAGCGCGGCGAATTCGAGATGGGCGGCTTTCAGAAAGTCATGGACGTCAACCTAAACAGTCTCATGGCTTGCGCGCTGAAGTTTCACGACATGCTGGCCGCATCCAGAGGGTCGCTTATCACTGTGAGCTCAACTGCCGCATTCCACTCCACGCGCGGAAATCCGGCCTATAACGCCTCGAAGACAGGTGCGGTCGGTCTGACGCGTACTCTTGCCGAGGCTTGGGCGAAGGACGGTATTCGCGTCAATGGCATTGCGCCGGGCCTCGTCGATACGAAGCTCACCAAGGTGACGACGGAAAATCCGGAACGTCTGGCGGGAAGCCTGCAAGGTATCCCGATGCGCCGCTTGGGAACGCCTGAAGATATGGCCGGGGTCGCCTTGTTTCTTGCATCGCCTCTAGCGGCTTATGTGCTTGGACAGACGATCCCCGTGGATGGCGGGCTCATCCTTTAATCGAACAAGACTGACAAAAAACAGATCGGGGAGTGACGTGATGGGTGCCGAAGGCCGTTCGCTGAAGGGTTTGATTGTGCTGGTGACGGGAGCCGCGAGCGGTATGGGCCGGGCGACCGCTGAGATCTTTGCGGCCGAGGGCGCAAAGGTTGCTGTCACGGATTTCAATGCTGAGGGTGCGAAGGAAGTTGCCCGTTCGATCGCAGAGAAGGGCGGTACCTGCAAGGACTGGCGGCTCAATGTTGCTGACAAGGCGGAAGTCGGATCGGTGGTTGAAGCCATTGCAAAAGAGTTTGGCGGGCTCGATGCGGTGATCAACAATGCAGGCATCTCCGGATTCGCGCCCATCGATGCCGACAACTACGATGAAGTCTGGGAGCGTCTCTTGTCGGTTTTGCTGACAGGGCAACAACTCATTATCCGTGCCGCCTTGCCGCACCTGCGTAAATCGAAGTCGCCACGTATCGTCAACATTGCCTCGACCGAAGCACTCGGCGCGACGGCCATGGACAGCGTCTATGCCGCGGCGAAGGCCGGAGTGACGGGGCTGACCCGTGCTCTAGCTGTAGAACTCGGTCGCGAAGGGATCACTGTCAATTGTGTTTGCCCGGGACCAATCCTGACCGGCATGACCGAAGCGATTCCGGATGAAGCCAAACAGACATACGCCAGACGTCGCACGGCCATGGGCCGATATGGTCGTCCGGAAGAAGTGGCCAATATTACTGTGAGTCTCTGCATGCCGGCAGCTTCCTACATCACTGGCGTCACGATTCCGGTCGACGGTGGTCTTATGGCGCGCAACGCCTAGGCAATCTTTCTGACACAAGTGTGGAAAACAGAGGCAAGTCGAAGATTCGTCAACTCCTAGCCTTTTTCCGGTCATGAATTAGGAGCTAGACTGACGAAGCTCTTGTGGCCTCAGCAGTGGTGTATCTTCGCGCGGCGCAAGTTCGATTCTGTTCGACTCCGTAGCGAAGGACACCAAATGACGGCCCTGAGGCGCTTTATCTCTGCTCTTGCCATTATCCAACTGGCTTTTCTGGGGCTGGCGTCGGCGGGGCAGGCGGCTGATGGTCCGCTTTCCGTCGCACGTGTGACACCTTCAGGCGACGATGTGCCTGCATCGCGCCAGATCGTTGTCGAATTTGATCGTGCGGTTGTACCCCTCGGGCGGATGGAGCGGACGAGCGACGAAATACCGATAACGATCGCGCCGCATGTCGATTGCGAATGGCGCTGGATCAGCGACCGGGCACTAGCCTGTCAGCTGGGTGAGAAGGAAGCGCTCGAGCCTTCGACGCACTACACGATGGATATCGAGCCCGGCATCAAGGCGCTTGATGGCACAACGCTATCTGCGCCCATCAAGCATGATTTCATCACCACCCGCATTGAGCTTGATCGCGTTGAATTCTCCGACTGGGCGGGACCGGGCACGCCCTCTCTCCTTGTCACATTCAATCAGCCTGTTCGTCGCGACAGCCTTGTCAGAAATCTTTCATTCCGGTGGAAAGATGGCGGTCAGGGTGTCGGCACCATTAAGGCGGAGGCTGGTCCCGATTGGTCCGAGGCGCCTGACGACAAATTGGTCGATGTGCCGCGCGAGCCCGGCCTTTGGGGTTTTCTGAAACGTCTGCTTGCCTATATTCCGTGGTTTCATACCGATGATGACGCAGCTCCTCAGGAATGGGCAAGACGAGCCTGGCTCGTGACACCAAAGACGCCCTTGCCTCTGGGCACTGATGTCGAGCTCGATATGAAGCCGGGACTGATTTCGGCGCTTGGCCCGGAACTCAGTGTCGCCGATCAACAGATCAAGAAGTTTGCGACATTTGGTGAGTTCAAGTTTCTCGGCGTTCGTTGCCAGACCAATGCGGGCGACACCATCATGGTCGCGCCGAATGAAACGAATGCAAAGCCCTGCGGTCCCTGGAATATTGTCCGGCTGGTATTCTCAGCTCCGGTTCAACTGCGTCAGATCAAGGAACACGTCGCCTTGTCGCCGGAACTCGGCAAGCCAGCGCCTGACTCTGATCCTTGGGCCAATGCGAACCTTGATCAGACGGAAGGTTTCTACAATTGGAGCGGTCACAACGAGGGCGACGAATATACCGCGCGTTTCCCTGTCTATCTCCGCTCGGACCGTGACTACGAAGTCAGCCTGAAATCGAAGGATGAAAAGCTCGTCGATATTTTCGGTCGGTCCCTGGTTGGCGGCCTTTCCGCTCGCTGGAGAATGGACAATCGCCCGCCCAATTTCGAGTTGCCCAACGATATGGCCGTTCTTGAAAAGAACGTCGATAGCGATGTGCCTCTATACGTCAACAATCTGACGGACCGGAAATTCAACTATTCGCGCATGACGACGCAAGGCATGAAAAATGGTTTGATCTTTCATCAGGCGCTAGATCCCATCCGCAACCTTCAATATGCGATTCCCTTTGGCGTGCGCGATCTGCTTGACGGCGGCTCGGGCGCTGTTCTTGGTACACTGACGACGACACCGAAGACGCAAAAGCGCGCTCAGACCTTTTTTGCGCAAGTCACGCCATTCGGTCTTCATGTCAAGCTTGGGCATTACAACACGCTTGTCTGGGTCACCGATCTTGCCACAGGTGATCCCGTCGAAGGCGCACGTGTTTCCTTCGTTCACGATCCCGTTCTTGTTGGCACACTTTGCGGAGAGCGCGAGAAGAATCCATGGCGGCCAGAGCCTGAGCATGACCTCGCAATGACAAATGCCGATGGACTTGCCGTCCTGCCTGGCAAAGCGCCAACAGTCGGGGAGTGGCAATCACAATGCGATCGCGCCTTGACGGTGAAGGCAGTCAAGGGTGATGACCTTGCCATCCTGCCGCTCTTTTATCAGTTCGAGGCTGACACCTATCGGGCCTCGGGTGAGCAGATCTGGTCGAACGATCAGACTGAGCAAGAACATATGCGGGTTTGGGGCACCACGGCGCAGGGCATCTATCGGGCCGGTGACACCGTTCAGTACAAAATATACGTGCGCGGCCAGAACAATGAGGGGCTGACAGCGGCGCCTCCGTCCAACTATCGCGTTCAGTTGATCGATCCCACCGGCAAACTGGTCGGCGAGACCAAAGATATCGTTCTGAACGAATTTGGATCGACATCGGGTTCATTCGATATCTCCAAGAGCGGTGCGGTTGGTTGGTATCGGTTCCGCCTGCTTCAAAAGATGCGTGGTGCTACGGGTGACATCAAAGACAATTCGACGGAAGAAGGCGCGCTTGGACGATCGGGGTGGTACGCCTGGAAGCCAATGCGCGTTCTTGTCAGCGACTTCACGCCATCGTCTTTCCGTGTTTCGGCGAGAGTAAATGGCGAGGTCTTTCAGCCATCCCAATCGGCAGAGGTCGATGGTAAGGCCGCGCTTCATGCTGGCGGGCCCTATACAAATGCGACAGCGCGCATCACCGCCGTCTTCAATCCCATGCCGATGTATTCGAAGGATCCTGTGGCCGCATCCTTTGACTTCGGACGAAGCGACGATACGCGAAATTCATCGCAACAGATGATTGCGCAATTACAAAAGCCGCTGGACGATAAGGGAGAGGTCAAAACCTCAATCGCTATTCCCGAACAGGGAGATGATACCTATGGCAATCTCACATTTGAGGTCGCCGTTGCCGATGATCGTGGCAAGAACATCGCCAGTTCGGTCAATGCTATCTTCGCTGCAACCGACCGCTTCGTTGGGCTAAAGCCGGACGCCTGGATTTTTCAGGCGGGCAAGCAAGCCTCCTATCTATATATCGTGGTCGATCCGCAGGGGCATCCTGTTAAAGGGAGCGCCGTCGATCTCAAGATTGAAAAGAAAGACGTGACGGCGGCTCGTGTGAAATCCGCAGGCAATGTCTACCAGACGATCTACAATACGACTTGGAAACTCGCCGGGACGTGCAAAGGGACGCCGCAAGCGCAGTCGGAGACCTGCCGCTTTACGCCGAAGGAAGCGGGCGAATATAGGATCTCTGCAACGGTCAAAGGCAGTAAGGGTGTCGCCCAGACAGCTTCGAGCGATTTCTGGGTCACGGGGCACGACGTCGTGCTCTGGGATAGCGAGCCGGACACGGCGCTACAGATGTATCCCGAGAAGACGAGTTATAAGGTTGGTGATACCGCTCGCTATCTCATCAAGAATCCATATCCGCATGCCAGGGCATTGGTCACGATCGAGCGCTATGGCGTTATCGATCACTTCGTAAAGACCTTCGACAGTTCGACGCCGGTCGTGGAATTTCCGGTGAAGCCGGAATATGCCCCGGGGTTCTATGTTTCCGTGGTGCTGTTGAGCCCTCGTGTGGCGAAGCCGCTGGGAGACAATATGGTCGACCTCGGCAAGCCGTCGTTCCGCATGGGTTATATCGCCGTGCCGGTGACCGATCCTTACAACGAACTTTCAATCGATGTGAAAACCGACCGTGAGGAATATCGACCCGGCGACAAGGTTGCGGTGAAATTGCATGCTGCACCGCTCCATGGAGAAGACAAGCAACCTGTCGAATTTGCGGTCGCCGTGCTCGATCAGGCGGTATTCGATCTTGTGACAGGCGGTAAGGCCTATTTCGATCCTTATCGCGGTCTCTATCGCCTCGATAATCTTGATGTACGCAACTACAACCTGCTGCTGAAGCTTGTCGGTCGCCAGAAGTTCGAAAAGAAGGGAGCTAATCCCGGCGGCGATGGTGGTTCGGATCTGAAGTTCCGCGATGCATCGAAATATATCGCCTATTGGAATCCATCGATGTTGGCCGACGCCAAGGGCGATGCGGTATTTGATTTCAAGGCGCCCGACAATCTGACTGGATGGCGTGTGCTGGCCCTTGCCGTAACGCCAGCCAAGAAAGTTGGATTGGGCACAGGCGACTTCAAAGTCAATCGTATGACCGAAATTCGCCCTGTGATGCCGAACCAGGTGCTGGAGGGAGACAAGTTCAACGCCGGCTTCAGCGTCATGAACCGCACAGACAAGCCCCGGAAGATCGATGTGAAGGTCGAAGTCGAGGGAGACGTCGATGCGCCGGACCACAAAGTCTCGTTCGAGAAGAGCGTTGAGCTCGGGGCCTTCGCGCGACAGACGATTTTTGTCCCGCTGAAGGCGAGCTCGATTGCAAAGATACGAACGCAAAGCGAGGGTTCGATTGGTTTCAAGGTGAGCGCGGGCGACAAGACCGATCGGGATGGGCTGGCCTACACCTTGCCTGTCGGAAAGGACATAAATCTCGTCACCGTTGCGGCCTATGGGACGACGGACAATTCGGATGTTACGACACCTGTCGCGATACCGAAATCCATACGCCCGGACGCCGGAAGCCTTTCGGTGACCTTGAGCCCCACGGTTGTCTCCAACGTAGCGGCAGCCTTCCGCTATATTGCGAGCTATCCTTTCCTCTGTTGGGAGCAGCGCCTGACCAAAAGCGTTATGGCGGCGAACTTTGCAGCCCTTCGCAAATATCTGCCTGAGGACCTGCAATGGAATGACGCGCCGAAGAACATCACCGAGGCGATGAAGAGCGCGGCGGACTTCCAGGCACCCAATGGCGGCATGGCTTATTGGGTCGCGACGAACGAACGCGTCGATCCCTATCTGTCGGCCTATACGGCGCTGGGATTCACCTGGCTCCAAGACCGTGGTGTTGACGCGCCTGCGCCTGTCGATGCGAAGTTGCAATCCTATTTGCAGGAATTCCTGCGGAAGGATATTGCGCCACAGTACTACGACAAAAACATGGTGGCCTCCGTTCGCGCCGTTGCGCTCGTCGCTCTGGCGCGTAACGGACACGTGACCTTACGCGACATCGAGCGGTTGAGGCCCTATTTCAAAAGCATGGGCCTCTTTGGTGACGCCATGTTGTTGCAGGCGAGCGTCACTTTGGGAGATCAGGCGGGCGCAGATTTGTCGCGTGAACTCGTCGATATTCTTTTCTCTCATGCCAATCAGACTTCGGGAAAATGGATGTTCTCCGAAGAGCAAGGAGCAGGCTACGCGCGCATCCTTTCAACACCTTTACGCGATAACTGTGCGATCCTCTCAAGCCTCGTCGCTTACTCGCGACTGCCGGGACAAAAGCAATATGTCGAAGACAATGCTTTCAAGCTCGTTCGTTTCATATCGCAAAGCCAGCGACAGGAAGGTTACTGGGGCAACACGCAGGAGAACATGTTCTGCGCCAACGCGCTTGCAGACTATGCTTCTGTATTCGAGAAAACTGAGCCACACCTGACGGTGACAGCGACGCTCGGTGGAAGCGATCTGGGTGAAGCGCGTCTTGATGGCGTTGCGGCCAAACCCGTCACGCTGACGCATGAGATTGATGCGAATGATGTTGGTCGGGAAGATCCTCTGGAGTTGAAACGCGAAGGGCAGGGGCGTTTCTATTACGCGACGCGTTTGACCTACGCACCAACCGCGACAGATCGAAAGCCGATCAATAGCGGGATCGAAATTCATCGCGAATATAGCGTCGAGCGGGATGGCAAGCGTGTGTTGCTTTCCAGTCCAGGAGAGATCAAACGCGGTGAACTTGTGCGTGTGGATCTCTATCTTTCGCTTCCGGCGGCACGAAATTTCGTAGTGGTGGATGATCCCGTTCCCGGCGGGTTGGAGCCGGTCAACCGCGATCTGGCGACAACCTCGACGATAGACGCTGCCAAGGCGGAAGTCGAAATGCCCGAAGGAAGCTGGGGCCGGAAGTATCAGGATTGGATTGAATATGCTGCCGGATACTGGTCCTTCTATCATCGCGAATTGCGCCACGACAGCGCACGCTTCTATTCCGATTATCTCGGTGCCGGTAACTATCACTTGTCCTATGTCGCGCAGGCGATTGCGACGGGTGAATTCACAGAACGCCCGGTAAAGGCGGAAGAAATGTATGACCCTGACGTTTTCGGTGCGGGTGCTTCCGGCCAACTCAATGTGACGGAATAGGCCCGCATGTTCCGCGCCATTTGGCATAAGAGTAACTGGGCGGACCGTGCGGCGGCGCTGGTGCTTGCAAGCGCTTTTGGGTTGTTTGTGGCGACATGGGCCAGCATGTCCGATTTGTCGGCGCTCGACTTGAAGTCTAAAGCGCATGGTCAGATATTGTTGGATCGCGAAGGTCATCCGTTGTCGGAGGAACGAAGCGGCTGGAATATTCAGGATCAGGTGCCGCTTTATGAAATTCCGCAAGGACTTCAGGATGCTGTCCTGACCGCAGAGGATCGACGTTTCTACCAGCATGGCGGTGTCGATTGGTTGGCGCGGTTTCATGCGCTCTGGCAAGACATTCGGGCCGGACACAATGTGAGAGGCGCGAGCACGATCAGCGAACAGGTGGTGCGCATGCTTGTGCCGCGCTCCCGGACGCTTTGGTCGAAGTGGGTTGAAGGCTTTGACGCCAAGCGTCTTGAAGATCACGCGAGCAAGGCCGACATACTTGAGTTCTATCTCAATCAGGTTCCCTATGCGTCGAACCGGAGGGGCGTCGTTGCAGCGGCGCGGTTCTATTTCGATCGCGACCTCGATACGCTGGACGGGCGCGAGATGCTGGCGCTGGCTGTTTTGCCGCGTGCGCCGTCCGGCCTTGATCCCTATCACGGCGGCAAGAGGCGCCTCGACAAACGAACCATCCATCTTGCGACGCAGATGCGTCATGACGGTTTGCTGAGTGGCGATCACTGGGAACACATCGTTGAAACGCCGCTGGCGCTTGCGCGACCGGCGCGTGAATTCTCGATCGGGCATTTTCGGTCCTTTGTCGAGCAGCAACAACGTTCCGATACATCGCATTCGAAACCCGGAAAATTGCGAACGACGCTGGACGGCGGATTGATGGCTTTCGCGCAAGGGCTTGTCGATCAACGTGTGAAGGCTTTGGCTGGTCGGCAGGTTCACAATGCGGCGGCGCTGGTTGTCGATCGGCGGACGGGGAACATATTGGCGTGGGTCGTGGCGGGTGCGAAGGCGGGAGGTAGTGACACGCCGGGACGTTTTCTCGATGCCGTGCTGGTGCCGCGCCAACCGGGATCGGCGTTGAAACCATTTCTCTACGCGACGAGCTTCGATGCGGGTTGGTCGCCCGGTTCGACCATTCTCGATGCACCTCTGTCGGAGGCAGTTGGCACGGGCATGCATCAGTTCAACAACTATAGTCATCAATTTTATGGCGACGTTTCGATACGTCAGGCGCTTGGAAATTCGTTGAACATACCGGCTGTGCGCATGGTGAACATGATCGGGCCGGACCATTATTTGTCGGTCTTGCATAAGCTTGGATTCAAGAGTTTGACGCGTGGGGCGGGTTTTTACGGCGATGGACTGGCGCTGGGAAATGGCGAAGTTTCGTTGCTGGAGCTTGTGAGAGGTTTTGCTGCCTTGGCTAACGAGGGGCGCACAATTTCGTTGCATGCGATAGA
>Ga0098044_1000703_pt1 | contig 17519 bp, 20 predicted proteins | sample 10_taG_FD_75053 | JGI IMG/M metagenome (GOLD analysis project Ga0098044, IMG submission 75053) | Marine viral communities from the Subarctic Pacific Ocean - 10_ETSP_OMZ_AT15264 metaG | ecosystem: Environmental > Aquatic > Marine > Oceanic | place: Pacific Ocean | collected 2015-01-16 | reverse complement strand
TTTAAGATGCACCAAGGCACAATAACTGATTATGAATTAGAAGGAGAATAAAATTATGTTAAAAGAAGCAAAAGAAAGCATTACACTTGAAGAACTTCAGGAATTCGAATCCGAGCGGCATAAAATAATGATAAGAATTATTGATGTGTGCGAATACGGTAATCTTGATGATTTGAAAAGATTAAATCAGATACTTATTGATAATAATTTTGCACCGTCCAGTGCAGGAGCGTGAATCAAAAGATATTCATCAAGTTCAGTATGAACAAATTTTAAGTTTAATAAATATATTAACAGAAAGAATTGATATGTTAGAGAACAAACAAACAGATGAATATAAACTTGTAAATGATAGAATTAATGAAATATTTGATATAATAAAAATGATTGAAAGGAAACTGTAATGTCAGAAGTACCAGGAGTAACATCAGAAAACGGCAGTTATGAACAAGTGTCGAAAATAATGATGATGAAAGATATCTTGAAACTTATTAATAAAGTTGATGATATAGAACAGAAGATTATAAACCTTGAAGCAAGAGAAAGACATTCAACAAGGGAGATAATGTTAATGATTGAAACAATAACAAGTGAAATAAAGGAGCAATCAAATGCCAGCAAAAAAGAAAAATCTGTCTAAGAAATCTATTTATATGAGAGAATACATGAGAAAGTATAATAAGAAAAAGAAGCAGGAGAATGTATTTTGGGACAGTGTAATCTCTGGTTTTAAGAAATTCCTTGAGAGCCCATTTAAGGAGACAAAATGACTAAAAAGGAAAGAGTGTTAAATCACTTGAAGTCAGGTAAAAGTATAACTTCAATGGAAGCAATTACTCTGTATGGAGTTACAAGACTAGCAGCAGTAATACATACCTTAAAAACATATGAAGGTTATAATATAGAAAGTGAAAATATTAAGGGTAAAGACACTATTTACTCTAAATATAAATTGATAAAGACAGACGATAACGGACAATACAACTTTTTAACTTGACTATAAGTTTAACAATTGTTATATTTATAGGAATCTAAAGGAGGAAATATATGGATTTAGAAAGCATATATTCTCAGTATTTAAACAACAAAAGTAGATTATATAAAAAGGAGAACTATCAGCCAGAACGTTTCTCAGCATCAAGTGCAGGCTCATGTCTAAAAAAACAATGGTATAGGTTTCATAATATCGAAGAATCTGATATACCAGATAAACAGGGTATGAGAAAAATGAGACTGGGTACAATAGTTCACAAGGACTTTGAAAAGGCAGTTAAGTTTTATATAGATAAAATATACCGTGGTGATTATAATATAAAGACAGAACATGAAGTAAAACTTGAGAATTGGCCTATAACAGGACATATTGATGTTGCGATGATTCATAAAAGTGAAAACAGAGCTTGGATATGGGATTATAAAACTGCAGCAATGCACTCTTGGAAATTAACATTTGGGAGAAAAGCCAATCCATTTCATCATAGAAATTATGGTTTACAAGTAGCTACATATGCAATAGGATTATGTAATACAGAAAATACTATAGAATCTTATTTTGATATTGAAATGGGACTTATATGGTATAAAAAGGATGATAGTTTTATGCGTGACCAGGAGGTTCCTGAACAATTTATATATGAAGCTCATGATTACTGGGATGATGCAGTGAAATTCGCAACGGAAATAGAAGACGAAACAGAAATAAAAGCAAAGTTAGATAAGGGTATACCGTTTAAAAGTTGGGAATGTAATTATTGTAATTGGAAAACAATATGTCATGAACAAATAAAAGGAACAAAAATAAAGGAGAAAGAATATGCCAGTTAATATTAAAGGTTCTAACTATAAAACAGTAGTGGAACGATTAAATGAAATGAATGCCGATACTGATGGTAAATATACTTTGACTACTAAAGTGCTAGAAGATGTAAATGGTACAGTATTAATGAAAGCAAAATTAACTCTACCCGATAGAGGAATATTTACAGGTCATGCTTTTGAAAGAGAAAACGCTGGATACATAAATAAAACATCTCATGTTGAAAACTGTGAAACCAGTGCAATAGGTAGAGCTTTAGCAAGTGCCGGTTATGCGGGTAGTGAGTTTGCTAGTGCAGAAGAAGTTGCTAATGCAATAAAACAACAATCTGCTAAAAAGACTGAAACTCCACTAACGAAAGAACAAATTACTAATCTTGAGAAAGCAGCAGCTGAGGTAGGAATGTCTGATGTTATAAAAGATAGCATAAAGAGTTATAAGATTACTACATCAAATTACAAAGCATCTCTAGCTAAATTAGAAAGATTATTTAATACTGCTGAAGTTGAAGAGGCAAGTAAATGAGATTAAAAGAATTGAGCAGTCAAAGCTCATATAACGACAACATTCTAATAGAAGGTAATAAGTATACTGTTGGTACAAACGATGGTAAAGAGTTTAGGTCAGTTACATATAAAGGAACTAAGCTTTTAAGTGGTAAACCAATGATGGTATTTAAAACTAATGGAATATCTAAGGAACAGCTAACCATTAATCCATCATTTCATACTTTCACATTAGAATACAATGAAGGAGAAGAAAATGGCTAAAATAAGTCAAAAAGATACACAGGCATTAATTGATGCAGGTGCTCTTACAACCGATGAAGTTGCGAAGCTTCAAACAGAAGGACTAGTTGCATCAAGGCGTACAAGCACAAAACGCTTTATGAAAACTGGAGATAAAACTTGGGTTAGCCCTCAGTTCTATTTTCAAGGTTTAAAAGGAGCCGTCTACAGTAAAGATATGACTTCTTTGAAGACTAAAGTTGATGCCTTAATCGAAAAGATGGCAACTTCGAAACCAAGTACAATAAAGGGGAATAAATGATGAAACCAACTGGATTAGAATTAGATTCCAGTATTCCTGACAAAGGCTCAAGGACAGTAAAACCAGGAGTCTACCCAGCTCATATTACCAATCTTAGAACACACGAATATAACGGTAGTTATGTTTTCAATACTTCAGTTAAAATTGCTGATGAAGCAAAGAAAATGAATATTGATGGACATGATGTAGGATGGATGAGTGGGAGAGAATATGTGAGTAAGGGAGTATGGTTAAATCCAAATCCAGCAGAAGGTCAAGAATGGAAAAATAAACGCTACTTAGAATGGTTTACCAACTGTGGTGCAGATTTTGAATCTGCTGATACTAATGGTAATATTAAAGTTGGACAGGTAGAAGAAAGTGACATTCTTGGCAATCCTGTTTTTGCTAAACTTGGTAGTGCAAAATACACTGACAGAGAAGGAATAGAGAAGGAAAAGATAGAAGTTTCTGCAGTATTACCGTGGGAAGATGGAAAGCCGCTATCAGAAGACGAATTAGGTTCAGACGTACCCTTCTAAACTAGATAAACCGGAGTTTCTGTGCCGGGGTGAAGGAGTCTGGTTTATCTTATCTCTGGCTCTCTCTTTCGCCCCATTATTTAAGGGACTAAAGTGCTCGTACTAATATGCAACGGTGATTGTATATTGTGTGCTGAAACTTGTTGGAAGTGAATGGTGGGTGGAAGCTACCCTGTCCCTTAACATAGGAGAAAACATGAGTAAAAGAAAATTTCAAACAGTTACAATTAAGCTGACTAAATCAGAAGTTCAGAATTGTATAACATCATTAAGTTTAACAGAAAGTACAGTAAGAAATCTAGCAATTGGAGAATACAATACATCAGCTATATGGACAAAGTTAAATGATGATTTTAAAAGAATATTAAAAGAAATAAATGAAAGAGAAAGGGAGGAAAATATTGACACAAAAAAAGAAACGTACTATGCCCAGTCGCCAAACGATGAATATAACGATTAAACGACTGGTAGAAAAAGCATTAAAAGATAAGCCAAAACATAAGCCTTCCAGTGGATATAAATTTTTAGAGAATGTTAATCCAGGTACTAAAATAATTACACATGGTAAAATGCAGAGAGCCTTAGTTTTAGAGCATACACCAAGTTCAACCACTGTAATAGTATATGATGTAGCATTTACAGACTTTAGAGATTATTACCTAGGCAAGCATAGATGGGGTGGTAAAACAGAGGTAAAAGAAATATGAAAGATAAAAGTATATTTGATATTGACTTTTGGTGGGAAAGAGATGACTACTGTTCATTCTTACACTGGATGGCAGATAATAAAATAGGCGATAATGTTAATAGTGTAGAAGGTGCTCACGAAATAGTATATATAGTTGAAAAGCCTTGGAAATATCAAAGTGAATGGTATGAATTCCAAAAAGAATCGGGGAAAACCAAATGATGATAGGTAAATGCCCAGTTTGTGGACATAGTTCCAGAGAAAATAGAGAACATAATAAATCAAAATCAGAATTATTGAGCAAAAGACATATTGAAGTAAGACTATCAATCAATACAGTTAGTAAATATATAAGAGATAATAGAACAAATGATAACAGCGATGAAAAAGAGATAAGATTTCTTACAAGAATTATGGATATAAGTGATGAATATGTTTATAGATGTATTAAGAGATTTATGGGTAGAAACCTTCATTTAAAAGGATATGGTTTTGATTACCTTATTAAAATGATTAACAGCGAATCAAGAGACATTGAAAACGCTAAGAAAAATGAAAAGAAAATAATGGGTACTAACCCAATAACAGTAAAGGAGTTATAATGAAAACTTACAAACCAGACCATACATTCTTTCCTGTAACAGAGGTTCCTGCAATAGGAGTCCCTGAAGGAACAGATGATAAAGAAATAGACTCAACAGGATATAAGTTCATAGTTAGAGAAGACGACGGATCGGTTCTCAGTTGTATGACCACTGATTATAAACTTGTACAGAATAAAGATATATTTGATATTGCACAACCAATAGTAAAGGAAAAGGGTGGATTATTAACAGAAGTCAGGCAATTTGGTAATGGAGCGAGAACTAAATATAAATTCACATTTCCCGATGTTGATGTTAAAATAACAAAGAAAGACCATCTAAATCCTCATATTGATATGTGGAATAGTTATGACGGAACACATCAAGTCAATATGATTGCAGGCTGTTTTAGGTTAATATGCAGTAATGGAATGGTAATAGGACATATGATTTCTAATTACAATTTTAGACATCTTATTAGTAATAAAAATCTAAATCCAGAGAACTTTGCCAAAGCTGTTCAAAGGTCAATAGATAAGACTCTTGATATATTTGACAAAGATTTCCCAACTCTTATTGAAACTAAGGCAAGAAAATCAGATAAAGCAAAGTTTATCAAGATGTTGCCAGAGTATGTAGGGGAAGCTGCAGTAGCTCGTATGTTAGCAGGTCATAGTATGAATACATATTGGGACTTAATAAATATAGCTACTTATTTAGCAAGTCATGTCATGAATAGAAATTGGGAGAGCACTCACAAATGGGAATCCAAAGTATATCCAACAGTGAAATCGTGGGCTTTAAAGGCTCAAAGCTAGATTGTCCTACAGTAATACCTTATTGGGGTGGTAAATACGAATTAAGCAGAGTATTAGTTCCTATGATGCCGCCCCACAGGCGGTACTTTGAACCATTCGCAGGAGGTCTTAGTGTATTCTTCCGGAAGCAAAAAGCAGACGAGAATATACTAAATGACATTGATCGAGATATAATAAATTTGTATATTTGTGTATCTCAAAATCTAGAAAAATTAACCGAAATAGCCTTTTGGTTACCTAAATCTAGAATCATATTTGAAATGGCAAAAGAGGAGTGCCGAAAGAAATTAAAAAGAAAGAAACTGCCAAACTATCAGCGCGCCGCATTATATTACTACATGATAAAAAATGCTTTCAATAAACAAGCATTTGGCACATTTGGTATGAGCCAGAAAAGTTGGAAAATATCAATGCTAGCAGACTTAAGATTATCTAGAAAACAACTGGATGGTTCAATATTGGAAAACATGGATATATTTAAATTATTTGATAAATATTCAATTGGTAATGATGATTTTGTTTATTTGGACCCACCTTATATGATTGCTACTAAAAGAAAAGAGTATTACCGTCATACTTTTGAAGATGACAGTCACTCCAGACTACTTGAATTATGCAATAATATAGACTCTGAAGGTGGAAAGTTCATGTTATCCTATGATGGAGTTGATTTCATTAAACAGCTATACGAAAATTATACTGTTAACTCAATTCCAATTTATTATGCTGGCAGTTCAAAACATAAAAATAGAGTTGAACACGAAGAATTAGTAATAACTAATTATAAACCAGAAATGAACAACCAAATACCAATATTTGAGGAGTAAATATGGCAAAAGTAACTAATTGGGATGACATAACTGCACTGCCAACGAACATAATGGCTGAAAGTACAGTGATAGGATGTTGTCTTATAGGTGGAAAAGATGTATATGAAAAAGCAAAAGGATGGATTAGAGAAGATAAAGCATTTTATAGTGAAGACCATAAGAAGATATGGAAAGTAATTGAAAAATTATATAAGAATAGAGAAGCAATTGACTTAGTAACAGTATCTGCTCTTGCTAAAGACGAGTATGGTAGAGAAAAGATATCAGCATACTGGTTATCTAGCTTATCAGAGGACTTACCAACAACTCAATCAATTGAAGAATACTCTAAGATTGTGTGGGAGAAATATATTCAAAGAGAAGCTGCTAAATCAGCTCAGAAATTATATGGAGTAACTACACAAGAATTCAACAAAACATCCGAAGTATTACAAAAACATAAAGCTTTAATAAACGAATTAGAAAACTTACAACCAACAGCAGTAAAACCAATCGCTGAAATAATAGACAGGTCAGAAGAAGCAGTTTTAACTGCAGCCAATATAATTAAATTTAATAATAAAATATTAGATTCATTTGCTGGTGGAATGACCAGGAAAGAACTTACTGTAGTTGGTGGTAGACCCGGTCATGGAAAGTCTGTACTGGCAATCAATATTCTAAGAGGTTTAGTTGAAGATGGAGCTAAAGTGATGATGATTAATAGGGAAATGACCTGTGAAGAAACTTTCAAAAGAATATTTGCTATGGAAGCATACCCTGAACATCCTTCAGTTACATACAGTAAAATAAGACATTCTGATTTGACTGATGGAGAAAAACGTCACTTAGGTAAGATTATACAGAAATGTTATGGAAAATACACTGATGATAATTGCATTGTTGTTGACCATATTAGAACATTGGAAGATACTTTAATAGAAATTGGCAGACATAAGCCTGACGTTGTTATTGATGATTATATTCAATTAATAAAGGTGGCAAGTCTAAAGAATAAAGACAGACGTTTTGAAATTGAAGAAATACTTATGCAATATAAGTGGGCTTGCAAGGAACATAACTGTCATGCCATACTGGTATCTCAATTAAACAGAGAAATAGAAAAGAGATATAACCCAAGACCATTTATGAGTGATTATGCTGAGAGTGGTGTTATTGAACAAACAGCAGAATCGGCCATATTTGTATATTATCCATATACATTTAACCCTGAAGAAAATAGTAGGTTCGGTTCAGAAATCATAACTGCTAAAACGAGATATGGTAAGATTGGTAAATATGAATGTGGATTTAATGGTAATAGATGTAAATTCTTTTACACACAAGAGGAGGCTGCTTTGGCTAGTAGTATAAATCAAGATTGAAGAGATTATACGCAGGGATTGACCCAGGATTCAATGGGGCAATTGCAATGTACAGAGAAGATATCAACGCCTGGAGGGTAATGAACTGTCCAAAAACCATACCTGAAATATCAGACATTGTTATGATTATGAGGGAAGTTATTAAAGATGGTTACTTCGAACCAGTCGTTGCAATTGAAAGAGTATGGGCTCAACCTAACAATGCAGTAAGGTCAGCATTTAAATTTGGTACAAACTACGGAGCTTGGATAGCTGCCTTATCATTTGCTGGCATCCCATATATAGAAGTATTACCAGCTAAATGGCAGAAGGAATATAAACTGCCAAAAGATAAACCATCAAGAAAAAGACAACTAAGAGATAATGCTTCCAAAATTGTAAAACAAACAGAGGAAGAATCAAAGACAAGAATAACACTAAAAAATGCCGATGCAATAATGATATGCACATGGCTTAAAAACGGAGGATATAATGACGAGAGCAATAGGAAGTGAACATTTAGGAGCAGCTTATTTTAAAAAGGATTGGGTAGAAACAGGAACTATATCGTTATTCCCATTCAAATTTACAGTAAGTCTATTCCGTGCAGATAAATTCTTATCATTGGCATTGACTATATATAAACTGGAAGTATCATTAAGGTTTAGTTTTGACTCCTGGGTTAATGGGGTTAATAACAACAGTATATAAGAAACGATACAGACTAGAGATTTATAAGTCCTACCTTAACTGACAAGTGTTGAGTATCCGTGAGGACTCAAGGGTATCTAAACAACACCTCAATAGCACTTAAATAGTTATTAAGGCATCTCCCTCTAAGCGGCACCTAAATCTTATATACAACAGGGTGGTGGGCTATATGCCCATTGCCCTGTATAATCTATCGAGTTCTGTTTCTTCTTTTCTACGTCTTACCTTACGACCGCGTCTTTTCTTCGTTGGTTTTTCAAGTCCAAGGTATTTCAATGGAAATTTTTCTCTTGACTCTCTAGTCCATGAACGTGGATATAATCCAAACTCATGCATTAACCAGTTCCAACCGGTTCCTGTCTGTAAAGCCGGGTAACCCCGATGAACTGCTTTAGATAACTCGACATTGAGTGTGGATAAAAGTCTCTGTTGCTTTTGTACATCAGTTAAAGCATACGCATTATTGTATCCTAAAATAAGATTGGTTACTTCACTTTCAGGTAATTCAATAAATTCTTTAAGCGTGGCTAAGAAAAACAAGTCACCAACAGCAGGACCAACAAAACCTCTACCCTTAACATCTTCTTTACCATCTGCTACTGCCTTTAAATCTTTTATTCTTTCAACTGTATCATTTTCTATTAATCTGTGAAAATCAAGATTTGTTAAACCTGACATTAAATGAGTAAATGCATACATACCAGCAAACTTCATTGGTATTAATAAATCAGGATTATCCCACTGCCTAGCAATAGCAGCATCCTTTGAGTTTTTCAGTATCTCTGATTGTAATTGTAAAAATGAAAAAGGGAAATGAAAGAACTGCGCAACAACTTGACCAACTGCACCAAGATTACCTGCAGTCCCACCTGTAACTGGAGCTTTCTGTGAAGCTGCATATTCAAATGCATACTTGTTCACCATATCAAGAGCATAAGTTTTAGCAATACTCTGCATCTCTCCCTTATCTTTTACTCCACTAACTTCAAGCTCTTTCCACTTAGTTAAGAATGAAGAACGAAACATATGTTTACGTAATATATTTTCAGTGTACTTCTGGAATATTGCACCCTTGTCTGTAGCCCAAGCAAGACCTGAATCAAAACTATGCCAACCAAGACCATCTTTGTAGGCAAAATATGGATTACCTTTATTATCCATTTTAATGTCCATCTCTGACACTCTTGTTCCTTGAGTAGGCAATAAACCTTCCAACGCATATTCCTGTGCAACATCTTCAAATCTAAATCCAGCTTCTCTTTCAAGTTTTATAATTCTAGTAGCCAACTCTTCATTAGCGTTCCAGTCTTTTATATAATTAAAGAAAGCTCTATTACCAAGGCCCTGTATATAATATAACCCCGACATCATATTACGAGCTGCAGTGGCAACACCAAAACCAATCTTAGATAAGAACTCAAACCCAGTTAATGTTCTAACAGTTTTATTAATCCAGCTTGGTCTATCCTTAAATCCATGCGATGACAATGTAAATACATCATCAATATAATTCTTTAATACTCGTGATGACTCAGAATCCTTTGGTAATCTCTTTATTCCTCTTAAATAAATGGTCTTCAGCTTATTATGTTTATTAAAAGCCAATGCATCAAGAGAGTATTTACGAATAGCTGCTAAAGGATTATGTACCCACTGATGATATTCTCTTAATCCCCTAGCCTTAGCCTGCTGAGTGGTAAGACCCATGCCGTCTCTCATACGAGCCATTATGTCACTAACCTCACCCATATAAGTACCAGCATTTCTTCTAAGAGAATCAACAGTCTTCTCACCATCCATCTTCTCCATCACTTTTTCAATGCTCTGTACACCCTCTATCATTATATGAGGAAAATAATTGCCCCTTTTCATACCCATTTCAATATCTTTTATTGTTTTATCGATTTTATCTTCAAATCTTAAAAACTTTTTACCAAGTCTTGATGACTTTTGAGCATCTGATAACTTTCTACTATTAAATGTAGCCAACCTCATAACCTGTTTATGATACTTCAACCCATTTATTTGGACAGAACCCATATCGTCAAGTAAATCCCTACCTGCCTTACCTGCTAATTCAATCCTTGGAGAAAACAGTTCCTTTTTTCCATCAACAATTCTATACTTTCTTCCATTTGCAGCTGGCTCTGTTTCCATATATTCTATAAACTCAGAGATAACTTTGCCAGATTCAGTCGTCATCATTTCAGCTATTTGGTCACGAATGGATTGAGCTTTGCTAAAAGACTCTTCTGACTTAGGATTGGCAAGTTCAGCACTTAACTGTCTTTCAAGTTTTTCTAATTCACCTGATTGCTTCCACCAGTTTCTATTAGTGGCTCCCCTATCGACTACCTCTTCACGCAACATATTAGATATATTCTTGTTCCAATTAACATAGTTACTATATTTGCTACGTTCATAGTTTATCTGACCATTAATCTGTTTATTCATCCAACGAGTAACAGTATACTTACTCATTGTACCTCGTTTTACAAAAAACAGACGTTCAAACCAGTTTATCCTTTTATTGCTAAGAGCTTTTGCTTCCTTTTCAATTTCATTTGCTATACGCCTATAATCAGCTTTCTTAAAATTCAAATAGTCTTCAGTGGCTGGCTTATAAGTAGAGTTAAACACCAGTTCATCAAACATTGTCTTAGCAAAACTTTCACTGACATCACCGTAAGTATCTTTTATAACACTTCCAATGAATCTACTTTTACTGTCAACATCAAGTATCTTCTCTCCATTAAATAATCGCTGGAGATTCTTCAGATTCTCTCTTGTCTCTAATCTTTTCTCAGATGGTGATAAACAACCCATTAGTCACACTCGTATTTTTTATTCTCTTCTTTTTTCAAACGGTTCCTGTCCAAATAATAGTCAAATTCTGACTCTATATCATGCCAGTTACCATAATCAACAATTCTAGAGAAGTTACCATTTATATCACGTTTCCAATATTCCTTTGGATTTCTACCCCTTATGTCACCTCTTATACGATGCATCAAAGCTGGGGAATATAAATATCCCTTACCAAATGCAAGCTCAACAAGTGGGTTCTTATCTCTAAGCATTATTTTCTCATTATAAAGATTACTTACATACATACTTTCTTCTTCAATTGGTAGAACACTATGCATCCTTCTTCTATAAGCTCTTCCATATCTACCTGCTATATCCTTTGCAATATCACTATAACCCGCGTCCTTTAAATACCTAAATGTTGCAGCAACCATCCTTTTATTAATTTCAAACTCAGGTAGATGTATCTTTGCCGTACCGGATGTATAAGCTACACCACCGGCTATAGGTCTTGGTTTCATAAGCTCAGCTGCTAGCTGCCAAACCACTATTTCACTTGGCTCGTAATCGAGCATCCGGCCGTCAACTGATTTAGTTAAACGCGGTAACCATTTTTCAAAGAAGTCATTGACTATGTTATCTTCGAGTTTACTTTCAAGCATCCAATTTTCTCTTGAGTATGGACTATTCTTTGACTGTTCAAACACATCATGAGCTAGAGTACCAAGTTCTTTACGCATCTCTCCAGTATCATTATAAAATTCAGGTATCATATGTTCTTCCATGCCTTCAATAAATCTTGGAATAGTCTCACCAACTGATTCAAGGAGAGAATAAGCATCAACAATTTTTCTCCTATTAACTGGTGTGTATCTTATTGGATTCTTTAAAATCACATACTTACCAGGCCTTAACCAGTTAGTAGCTGACGGTCTTACTGTCGTTTCAAACTTAAAACTTTTCTTACCAGACCTATCAACCTCACGATATACATACTGTGGATTTCTACTATCATTTCTATAAGGCCTGCTCTTCTTTTCCTTACTCCAATTTTTATCAACAAAATGAAAATGTTTTCTAATCTCTTTACCAGTTTCCTTTTTACCGAGGCCGCCTATAATTCTATGTTCTTTCCTATCTATACCATCAATGATAGACTTAATCAATTTCATTTTAAACTGAGCTCTATCAACTGAATCTGTTGTACCTCTTGGGCTAGTATTTCTTCTAATAAATCCCTGTAATGATGACATTTCATTCTCAAGTATGTGAGCAATAACTGAATACTCCTGAACATCCTTGTGGCTAGTCAGAAATCTTTCACCATTCTTAGAAAATATTGTTGACAATGACCTTAACTTATCACCAGCTATAGCATCAGCGGCTAGGTCACCACCAGATACCATCTCTGTAAATGTATTTCTAAATTCTTTCTCACCTACAATGGCAGCGTACTCTTCAAGGTCAGTTAATGCAGCTCCAACCCTATCCTGTAAATTACTTGTATCCCATTTGCCATAATTTTTCTTTAATATCTTTAAACTTTCCTGCTGACCAACAATCTCACTAGCTATTCTACCACCAGGAGTAGTCATTATACCTAAGTCTTTGCCTATGCCAAATGAAAATACCTCTGCAAGAGCCTCTGGTGTTCTTTTATTCTTACTAAAATAATCAGTAAAGAATGATTTTGTATCTTTGTATTCACTAGCCTCACTAATACCATAAAACTCTTTAAGAACTGCATTTCTAAACTTTTCATCACCACGATGTTTAATTAATAATCTATTGGCAACCCAAGACTGAGGCTTATTAAAGAATTTTTGCATATCTGAATACATACTGTTTATATCTCTAATCTCAGGTGGCCTTCTACCAGATTCATCAAACACTCCACTGAGTATTTTCTGAGGTCTGCCAAGCATTTTAACTATTTCTATAATGGATTCTTTATACATTGCTCTTTCATTAGGGGATAAATTTTTATCCAACTTGAAATATCCCTCACTGATTCCTTGCTCATGCCATTCTCCAGTATTCTCACGTAACTTCTTTGGAATATAATCAGGCCCAAGCCTACTCATCTCGCCAAACAGTACCCACTCAAGTATATCATCAGCTCCAGCCCTTGAAACAAAATTAGGTCTTTTCGTTGCATCAATAATACTTTGAAGTGTGTTCTTATATCTCTGAAGCCACTGAGCATATTCAGGACTATCTTTTTCAATCATACCAAATTTAGATGCACTTAAATCAAGTCTCTCAAGTGAAGATATTGCGCTTGACAATCTTTTTACACTACCAAATACCTTTTTAGAATTCTCATAATTTTTTAAATGTCTATTCATACCATCATTGAGAGCAGTCCCACCAGAACCCGCAGGTCTATCAGTTTTATATCCATTCTCAAATACATCCATATCATATGGGTCGCCTGGGTATGTTATAGCGTCAACTGCCAAACCAAGATTCTTTGAGTGAGACTTATTTAATCCCCAAGGCACGTCATGGTAATTAAAAGCGGCATCAACATCAAAGTCACCTTGATGAACCGATGCTAGGTCTAATGGATTAACACCAACAACATTTCCTTCTCTTGGACTATAAAACCCTTCAATCTTATGAACAGCAACATCACCACCAAGGTTAGGCATCCTCAAAGTGAGAGATGAAATACTAATCTCCATCGGCTCATACTTACCAGGCATAAGCTCTTGTATAAGATTACCTTGCTTCAGATACTGATGAAGTTCATACATAGTAGGAGGTCTGCCATTAAAATCTTTGTTTACCTTATCCTTTATTTTTTCAATAACACTAACAATCTTCTTAGCTCTTATTGTATCAGTATACTTCCGATTGCTTTCAAGATTATCAATAAATTCATACTTTCCTTTATCATTTATCCCTACCTGAACATCTTTACCTCCAACAGTAACAACATACTTTACGTTATTCATATTACTGAGAACAATTGCTTTATCTTCGTGTGGTAATCGCTTCTCACCATACACTATCTGACGGTGAAACTTGCCACGTGGACCCTCTACCTCTGCATATACAGATGGTTGTCCTTGTATAAAAGGTTTAAGGATTGAATATGAAGAACCCTCAGTGGACGGAGACTTGAAATCTTTCATTAATCTTTTCACTGCCATTCTCTGTAAGGATTTATTTATTACATTAGAATCAGGGTCAAGACCAAATTTCAATAAATATTCTACAAGACCTGACTGACTTCTATCAAATATTTCACCAGCTTCTCTTGCTTCGTGAATAAGACTCATGGATAGACCCATACTTTTAGAACCACCCATAGAAATATTATGAAGATTGCTCACGCCCTGAGCAGCTATACTTGCATAGTCAAAATACCCACCTTCTTTAAGCATATCATTCATACCCTTTGAGTCAAGGAAATCCATCAATGCATATGAAATGCTTGTAGCTCCCTTCCTATCAGTTACTTTACCAAGGTATATATTCTCTACTTTTATTGTGCCGTACTCTCCACTATCAAGAAAACTTTCCTTACTGCCATATCTTTCAAAAAACCTGTCTGACATCTCACCAGTTGAACCAAACTTACCTTCGATATTAACTTTATTAGCCAAGGTAAATACTTTAGCAGCTGACTCAGTTGATAATATATCAAGTCCAAGTTTATTCATTATACTTGCTATCTTTGGGTCATAAACAAAGTTACTCTTCAATAACATAGAACCTTCATCACCCCTAAATGCTCCTGATGGTTTGATACCAGCTAGATTATCGCCAAGATTTCTACCCTTAAATGCATATAATATATGAGCAGCTCTCGTACTCAACCATGACTGTGCATTAATAGCTGAACTATCAAGACTTTTGAAATATGTTTCTAACTCTCCAATCATCTCATCAATCATATCCGATGACTTTGGATACCTCTTCTTTAATTTTTTTAATGCACTTTTTGAAATTGCACCGGCGTTTAATTGAGCCATCGCTTCATCTGCTATAACTGATTGTCTCAACTCTGGTCGTTTAATATAACTCTCAAGACTAGCTCTTTGTTCTGCTGGAATCTCAGGATTAAGTTTTAGTATTGCCCTAATAACCTCATACTTACCTTGAACCTTTGCTCCAGTAGCTTCTGCTAAAGACATATATTTCATATAAGCAGCACCCAACTCATCCACTTTATTAGGTTTATCTAATGCTCTCACCATCTTGTTGAATAACTCTGGAGAAACTCTATCCCAATACATAGCCTTTACCATATTTCTAACAGCTGGGTCAGTACTGTCAGTCTTTTCTGTAAATGATTTATATAATGTATCCAAACGATTGAGAACAATTCTCGCATCACTAGCTTCTTTACTAGTACCTGTGTCTATAATGTTTTTTAACGAGGATTCCTTACCATCATACCATCTTTTAAACCAACGATTAAGTCTACCATCAGTTAAGTTATCTGTTCTAACCCACAGTTGATTGCTAAGCCCAGTAGCTACAGATATACCCTTAGACATTGGGTCTTCAGCTCCAGAGTATTTATTAGGTCTATACCTATCAGATGTTTCTCTTGGGATTAGTTCAGCTGCAATCTGAATGTTACTACCCTCAATATTATTTATTACTGAATCAAAATTATCAAGAGCTTCTCGTATATTTACCTTACGATTATTATAAACACCATTCTTTCTTAACCTAAATATTCCAACAGATTCTTCACCTCCACGTAAATCAGCGGCCTCAGCTATGAATCGTGATAATTCTCCACTACCAGAAAGTGTTTCATTGAGTTGAAGTATTGGCTTACCATTAGAACCTTGTTCAAGGCTCATCGTTGGCATCTTTTCCATACCAGCAACATTTGATAATAAGGGATTCAATGCTTCCTTTAAAAACTTACTGAATTCTGCATCAACTTCTTCGGGTGTAGCCTTATTTTTCTTTACAATAGCTTTTCTAACTTCATCAATAAGCTCTTGACCTGCAGCTTCAAAAGAATCCCATAGTCTTGTACTACCAGTTTTCTCATAAGTTGCAGCAGCTTCATCTCTTAACATTCTGAGATGGTCAAGAATATTTCTAAAATTGTTCTCAGTCAATTTATCATTATGAACGCCATACTTTGATGGTACATATTGTATACTGAATTTTTCTGATGAATCAACTCCAAGTGATGATGCATCATTCTCTCTTTGTCTTATTTCACGAGAGTATTCCATCCACTGTTCTTCTGTATAATCCTTACCCCAAGCTCCAGCAGCTATTTCTAAATGATTTAGATACTTTTCAAGCTTACCTGCCTTAACAAACTGTTCATGTATATCCTCAAGACCAATTTTCTTTTCTTGATTCAACTCAATTTTCATACCCTTTAGGTCACTAACTAATAATGCTGTTAGCTTATCAAGTCTCTCAGCTCCTCGGATTCTAGCTTGACTGCCTACACTTACGTTATATATAAGTTGATTTGCTACTCTTCTAAATCTTGAATTATCTTTAAACAATCCATCAATCATTGACTCAATACCTTCTGCTGCTGAACTATAGCTAGCAGCTTCAGCTCCCATTGATTTGTCAATACCAAACTTTGACTTCAATGCCTTAACTAAACCCATTTGTTCTTTATCAAGAGTCTTTATTATTTCAGGGTCATTAACGATAACCTCAAGTTTCTTTTGTATCTCCTCAATTTCTCCAGCTTCGATGTCCTTATACTCGCCCTTCTCATTCTTAAACATTTCAATAAGGCTTTTTATTTGGACATTAATCGTATCGTTTCTACTTAATACATTCTCTAATTGTTTTACTTTATCAGTAACAATCTTATCATATTTCTCAGTTAATATATATGCATCATGTATAAAACCTGAGTATCCCTGTTCTGGCATTGAACCTGGGTCAATAAATCTAGTACCTGTATCAATATATTTACCTTTAATACTTGTAATATTTCTTAATATAACATCATATTGTTCTAATAATTCCACTACCTCTGGGTCACTGATATTAGTTTTCAACTCACGAGCCAAAGCTTCAGCCATTGCAGTGGGATGAGGCCATTCAAGTCTAGGTCTTCCACCACCAGCAACAGTAACTCCAACTAATCCACTATCAATTCCTATTCTTATAACGCCAAGTTCCTTAGCTCCAATATCTGGAGATGCAATTATTCTCCTCCAGAAATGTTTATTTACTTGCTCATATGCATCATGGCGATACATACTCTTTTCAAATAAAAGACCCTCAGCTTCCATTGTACCAATCAATGACTCAGCTTGTCTAAGTGATAATTCTATTCTCTTCCTTCCATCAGACTTTGATATACTCCACATATGAGCAATATCATGTAATGCATC
>Ga0098044_1000701_pt1 | contig 17528 bp, 20 predicted proteins | sample 10_taG_FD_75053 | JGI IMG/M metagenome (GOLD analysis project Ga0098044, IMG submission 75053) | Marine viral communities from the Subarctic Pacific Ocean - 10_ETSP_OMZ_AT15264 metaG | ecosystem: Environmental > Aquatic > Marine > Oceanic | place: Pacific Ocean | collected 2015-01-16 | reverse complement strand
TGCTTTACGCTGAAGATTGTTGCGAGTGTCTAGATATTTTAGCAAACAAATATACAGATATTGACAGAGACAAGCAATTACATATTACAAATTTTGAATGGAATTCAGTTATCGAAATAGCAGAATCCATCGCATCACATTTCGAAGATTGTGTTATTGAACCCGCAGAGGCAAAAGACACAGTTCAATTAGACGCGAGAAATGAACCTGATCCGTACATCTTAGATTTCTGGAAACCTAAAACGTCCCTAGCTGACGGCATATCTAAGATTGTGCAATTTTATAATGAACGACAATAACAGAGAGCCTTGGGAATTGCTATCTATTACACTGGCTACATACCTATCGTTATATGGGATGCATTGCGTATTTGTAGCTCTGGAAATCGCACAAACAATTGTAAAATACGAAAATATTGAAGGGCTACAGGAGTGCCTTGAGATATATTTATTATTATGAATATTAAACCTAAAGAAATTAAGCAAACGTTATGCTGGAGGCGAAGTCTTTTTCGCAGCATTAATCCGCATATTATTAAGCAACATGGAGATGTATATCAGTTCGGAGTTTTTGACGGATCGTCCATGAGAATCCTTGCTCAGGAGCTATGTAATCTAGGTATTGTTGTACATAATTTTTTCGGCTTCGACGTCTTTACCGGTATGCCTCCGGAGGAAGGTGAGGAGCTGATGAATGATGATTGGGTGGAAGGTAACTTTAATCTTGTAAAGCACGGAAAACGCTTCGGTATTAAATCCGATAATGTCGACGATATTGTAATTGAAATAGAGAAAAGTATAGAGGAAGTATTTTTTCGAAATAACATGCCGATACCGAATGTCAGAATATTTGCTGGCCTTGTACAGGATACATTAACACAAGAATTATTATCGAATTTTAACGTAAAGGAAGCATCATATATAGATGTCGATTTTGATCTATATTGCTCGAGCAAGTATGGTTTAGAAGAGCTGCTCAGACGTAACGTTATTTCGCGTAATACGATTATAGGCTATGATGATTGGGGCGGCAAGCCTGGTTATAATAAATTCGCGTCCGGTGAAAGTAGGGCACATAAGGAAGTTTTTGCTGATAACGATATAAATACAAATCTCCTATTCCATACTGCTGCTGGTGCAGGGTCATGTACGTCTAACTTAATACATAATACGGTTGATGTCGATATGTACAGTACGGTAGGTAGAATGGTTAAAGATGGCTCAGATTGGAAGTTTGGAGATGTGGAGGAAATTCAAACAGCCTGGGTTGTAGATCCTACTAAGACAGTACAAGTAATTCATATTGACAAAGAGTTAAAATATAAGACTGGCGGCCGATATAGCTATGAGAAGAGTGCCTAGACTTCGTAAAATAGCCAGTTGCATTTGTCTAGTAATGATCATATAATACTTCTATATGAAGACAGCATTAGTATGTGGAGCAGGCGGGTTTATCGGTAACCATCTCGTGTCCCGTCTTAAGCAAGACGGTTACTGGGTAAGGGGTATTGATCTAACAGAGCCGGAATACGGAAAAACAGAAGCGGATGAATTCATCGGCGGTAATACTGGTGATTTACGAAGTATGGATACTGTATATCGCGCAGTTAGATTCGACGGCGATCAAGGCAATTTTTACAATTCTGTACCAGATCGTCATCGGCACCCATTTGACGAAATTTATCAACTAGCAGCTGACATGGGCGGCGCTGGTTTTATTTTTACCGGTGATAATGATGCTGATATTATGCATAATTCAGCGACAATTAACTTAAATGTTCTTGAATGTGTTAAGCAATTGAACGCAGAGAAGGGCCAAAACAAGACAAAAATATTTTATAGCAGCAGCGCGTGCATGTACCCTGAGCACAATCAGTTAGATCCTGATAACCCTAACTGTTCTGAGGACAGTGCATATCCAGCTAATCCTGATAGTGAATACGGATGGGAAAAGCTATTTAGCGAGAGGTTATACGCAGCGTATAGCCGTAACCATGATATTCCCGTAGCTGTTGCTCGTTTTCATAACATATATGGACCTCTAGGTACATGGGACGGCGGAAGAGAAAAGGCTCCAGCCGCTATTTGTAGGAAAATTGCCAAAATTGAAGACAGCGGTGAAATTGAAATATGGGGAAATGGTTTGCAAACAAGAAGCTTTCTCTATATCGACGAATGTGTTGAAGGTATCCGCCGACTTATGGAGTCAGATTTTCCAGGACCCGTTAATATCGGTTCAGAGGAAATGGTAACGATCAATCAGTTAGTTGATTACGTTGCTGAAGTAGCGGGCAAGAGTATAACAAGGATGCATATCCCTGGTCCGCTAGGTGTCGCCGGTAGAAATTCAGACAATAAACTCATACAAGAACGTATTGGCTGGGCTCCTGACTATCCGTTAAAGAAAGGTCTAGAGCATACCTATAAATGGATAAGCGAACAAGTTGATTCTCAAAATAGTTAATTTATAATTCATGTATGATTGTTAGAGACATCGGCTTATACGACGGTAATATAATTCACGACCGGTTCGCTTATAAATTTTTTCGTAATAAAACGCTTCCTATCGGTAACATTTTAGCGTTTCGCGCTCCAATGACAGTTGAAGCTGACGGTATGATTGATCTGGAAGATACATTAAAGAACGATTATATTTACAGTGAGGATGCGATTAACTTTGTTTGGGAAATACCCGGACTAGACGCGTTCGGTGCTGTTGCGTGGCAGAGATTGTTTAATACTCAGATAGGTAATTTACTGAGTACGAAGTATCTTAAGGTGCCTATTGAAATAGACGGCGACGATCTAATCGTTCATAGCGAACACGAGCAACATGGTATTATTCAACCTAAAGGTAAATGCAGCGTTAGTATTACATACGCAAAAAATGGAGCAGCGTTAGGTCATACTGCTGTTAACGTAACTGCTGGTCGCAAAGCTCCCGCATTTGCATATTCGACAAATCTATCCGACGAAGCAAGCGACGAGTTTATGAAGGAAGTAATAGATATATTCTATCATATGAATGATGATATGTTCATTGCAACTACCAAGATCATTATTAAGTGATAACGATATTTCAATTCATTAATGACATTTTATGGTATAAAAAGTCTACTCTGTTAGATAATGTTGATACAGAAGCGTCATATAATAATTATATGGTATGTAGATGGCTGAGTATGTATTCACCTTCGACGGCGAATCTAATTAATCTTACTGCTAATAAATATTTTTCTGTGTTTGAGACAAAACAAGAGCAGTATAAATTTCTAGTAAATGTAATACCTAAATCAAAAATATTCCGTATAAACTATATAAAGAAGCCGACCGTCAAATCAAAGGATGACAAAGCTATAATAGAACATTTAGCTAAACACCTTGAACTTTCGCAGCGAGAGATTAGATACTATATAGACACCGGTAGTATAAACATAACGGATTATAAAAAATTATGGGAATGTTAGGAAAATTACAACAGAATGCGGACTCAAATGATCGAGGTTTAATTGATCTCGATACATATAGAAATGACAATTTCGCTCTTTTTGGCTTTAAGCTATCAAAAGTATTAGACGATATATTACTCGTCAAATATGCTGATCTTGCTGATGAAACTGGCGATACTGTTATGAGGAACGGTATACAAATACCTTTAGCACACGTAACAAAAGCGTGGCGAATCGGTAAAGTCGTTTTAGCAGGCCCAAATTGTAAGCAAACAGCTGTCAATGACTATGTTTGCTTTCCATCTGATAAGGGAATTCCTTGCAGTAATCTAGATGTCGATAACGTCGGTGTATTAAAAGATGCAATTTTCTTAAATGAACCGCGCGTCTTTGGTGTGTGCAAGCCTGTTGAAAATGAAAGTAAGCCTAGGAACACTCGGAAGACTTCTAAACGAAAACGTAGCTGAAATTAAATTTGCGCGTAGGAAGCCGAAGCCGGGTCTACCAGTAACCCGTAGAATGCTGTGTACAAATAGTTCTGAGCTTTTATATTCAACAAAGGGCCAAATGGCGTTAAATTTTAGAGGTACATCAAGACCGCCAAAATATAATCCTGCAACGAAGAATTTACATATTACATGGGACATTTTTATGCAGGATTATAGGACGATTAATTTAGATAGCTGTCAATTAATAAGCTTAATACCTGCAGATGAACATTTCTGGACTTATTTTGCCGAAAGTATAGCTGGAATGACGCCAGAGCAAAAACAGGCGTTCATGAATACATAACATGCATTTAGATAATTTACAGAATAAATTGACAGGCCTCTTACAAAAAGATGTTCAGTTCAATTTGAAGAATAAAACTCTCAAAGAGGGTAGAATACTATTATTCAACGTAAAGGACTTTTATATTAATTTTACAATAAAAACAAAGAAAGATGTAGTTAAAACCTACGAAATACCTATGCCTTTCAGCGTATCTAGTAGAGGTAGATCTGTTACTTTCGATTACAGTATAGATCATATATCAAAAAACGACATTATTATTCAGACATTGATTACGCTTCTTCAAACTAAAGTTGGAAAAAAATCAAAATTTTTCAATAATACGTTAACTATCGAGTACTGAATAAATACTTGTAGTGAACGTTCAGCCCTATTATTTTGAGATAAAGGATATGGTCACGCAATTCGTGGCTGCTTTTGATGATATTGTTATTAATAGATATAATCGTTCAAGAGACGTTGTTGATAAGATAAACGTGAGATATCTATATGCGCCGAAGTCTCGTGTGCTAAACGATCTTACGAATAAAGCACAGCACATCAAAATACCCGCAGTATCAGTTTCAATAGGTTCCGTTGAACGTGACGAGCAGCGTGTTTTTAATAAGATTGTAGGATTTTACGATGCAATGCCGAGTATTGGAACAACGGATTTTTTGCCATCGCCGGTACCGGTCAATATTGGAATTAATATGTCTGTTATAACAAAATATCAGACAGACATGGATCAGATTCTATCAAATTTCATTCCATATTCAAACCCCTATATTATAATTTCATGGAAAGTTCCTGCAGATCTAAGTAATAGAACTACTGAGATACGTTCAGAGGTAGAATGGTCAGGCAGCATTTCTATTGATTACCCTACAGAACTCGATTCACAGACAACAGCTCGTGTAACTGCTGATACATCATTTGTAATTAAAGGTTGGTTATTTCCATATAATGCTAGTCTCAGCGCATCCAACATATTTACAGTTACAACAAACTTTACACCGTTAACCGGATTTGATTACGTATAATGCATGGAGAATCAACATATTTTTCGTCACTTTCCACAGTAACAGGAGCGAGAACTGACACTACTCGTACAACCGTAATACTGGCCCGGCCTGAAATATCATATATAAAGCCACCATTTCCTGGCCAGATGTTTGGCGATGCCCCGAGATGTAAAGTCGGCTTTGATACACGGCTTCAAATCCGCGGATCACATTTCGACTTTGACCACACAACCATGTATTTAAGTGCAGCTCCCGGAGTTTATACCAATCACTTGAGTGCGGTTTCTGCGTTCAACATATTTGAAAATGTAAGATCGCTGTCATCAGCATATCCAGCATTTTCGGGATATAGAATTGACGATTTTCATGTCGACAACCCAACAACTATATCAGTTATAGTCAGCGCAGCACAGAATACTGGAAGAGCGGAGATTATTCTCGCAAATAACGGAGGATACGCAACGTTATTCGCGGACACTTGTGCTAGATTAGTCAGTTTTGAATCATAAATATTTGTAATACACTATGGCGAACGCGGGTACAAACAGAGAAAATACATTCGGTAGAAGCTTAATGTCATATATAAAGCAGTCGATGCCTTATGGTCAACCATATGACGTCATGCAGAATATACAGCAAGTTAACCCGAAATATGCTGACTTCTATAAAGCCGGTACTCGTCGCGACGAGCTCATATCAAAACATTCAATATTTACGAATAAGGATGGTCAACGTGAAGATCATCCGATGGGCGGTATTGCGGTTGATAAAAATTACCACGCCTTCATGTACGCAAATGTCGACTACGACAAATCAAAGCGGCTTCGCGATTACAGAGTAATGGCGCAATTTTCAGAAGTAGCAGATGCTTTGGACGAGATATGTGATGAATGTGTTAATACAGACGACGAAGATAGAATTGTAAGATTAGAGCTAAAGGATCACGAGCTCGATCAAAATATTTCACACGAAATCCAAACAGAGTGGGAAAAATTTGCACAGCTATATCAATTTGATACAAAAGGTTGGGAATATTATAGATCACTACTAGTTGACGGTGAAGTGTATTTTGAACACGTCATACATAAAGACCATAAAGACGCTGGTATCCTAGGAATCATAAATATGCCGTCAGAGCTACTTGATCCTATATATGATAATATACAAAATTTAATGATCAAAGGCTTCTTGCTACGCAAGCCTAAAATCGAAAAGGATGTTAATCAGGGCCCAGGTCAATCCGGTAGTACTAAAGAAGATATTGAGCATATTCCCTTCGATAAGAATCAAGTAACATACGTCAACAGCGGCATATGGAATGAAACAAAGACCTTAAGAATGCCTTTCATTGAAAATGCTCGGCGAGCATACAGGCAGCTATCATTAATTGAAGATGCAATTATTGTATATCGTCTAGTCCGAGCTCCTGAGAGGTTAGTATTTAACGTCGACGTTGGTAACATGGCTCCACCAAAAGCTGAAGCTTATTTGCGCAAGTTAATGCAAAATTACTGGTCACGTAAAACATATGATTCCAATCAGAGTATGTCGGTTCAAGCGTTTAATCCTCAATCAATGCTTGATAGCTTTTGGTTCGCTAAACGTCAAGGCAGCGAGGGTACAGATGTACGTGTATTAGAAGGCGGTAAAAATTTAGGCGAGCTAGAAGACTTAAAATACTTCCAGCAAAAATTGTATCGTGCATTAAAGGTACCTATTGAGAGATTAAATCCAGAAGCGCAAGCCGATTCAGGTGGAGGAGCAACTATTCTTCGCGAAGAATTGAAATTTGCTAGGTTTATTATTCGCTTACAGGAGCAGTTCGCTAAAGGTCTTAAGGAAGGATTTACTACACATTTGAAGTTGAAAGGAATGTGGGAAGATTTTCATCTAAAAGAGCAGATGATTAACATCTTCTTTACGCCTCCTACAAATTTTCATGAGCTTAGAAATCAGCAAATCTTAGAGCTCAAATGGAACAACTACTCAAACGCGATTGGTAATCCGTTAATTTCAGATTCTTATGCTAAGAAGAGATTTTTGAAAATGACGGATCGCGAGATTAAACTTAATAGAGAAATGCTCAGAAAGGATAGAGCGCTTTCATGGGAGCTTGCTCAAATTGAAGCTAGCGGTCCAAATTGGAGAGATGCTTTTGAGCAGCAGGCAGCTGAACCAGGAATGGAACCGGGTATGGGTGCCATTGGCGGAGCTCCAATGGGCGGTGGAATGCCACCAGACTTCGGGCCGACTCCTCCACCGGAAGGCGGAGAGGCGGTTCCTGAAGTAGCACCAGGCGGTGAATCTGGTTTGCCAGCGCCACCTCCACCTCCACCTCCCGCGGTATAACGTTGCAACTTCCTAACTGGTCATCTATAATACCATCGTGAGTAAAAATAACTACACGTGTATTGTCACTGGCGAGGTGAGATATATGCCACCAAGCATGGCTCAGAAAAAAATAGACAAATTTGGATCGGTATCTGAATTTCGCAAATACTATGTTTCAACTTCTGCAGCTCGCTTACTCCGCTCTGGTCAAACTGTTGAGGAGGTCAGACAGGCCTTAGGTGGTAGCGATTTGCCAGAAATTGATCCTATCGTCTTAATAAAGCAAAACCTTATACGGAAGAAAAAAGGCGCTAGAGCTGCAGTACAAAGTGAAGAGAAAAAGCGCATCCAATATCTCAATTCGCAAGAATTTAAGGATAAGATGCGCCGCATTCAAGAAGAGCGCGAGAGCATGTCGTTCGCAGACTGGGTTGAGAAAAATACGGGTATCGGTAGAGAGCGTGGCGGTACATGTATTCGGCCAGATATATTCTTGTCATGGAATAATAGAGCGTGCGACGGATGTGAGTACTATGAATACTGTGTATGTGATAATAGGCGACTATCGGATGACCCGAAACGCAAAGCGAATAAACGGAGATGAGCAAAACTAGAAAATTAATCTGCAACGTTACAGGTAAGCAGCTTTTTGCTGCTAAAGCCTACTATGAGAAGAAAGTGGAAAAAGCAGGCTCTGAGGAGATTCTACACAATACATATATATGTAAGGAAGCTAAAGACCTACTCAAAAAAGGGTATAATATCCAAGAGACAAGAACAACGCTGAATGTTGATACTAGTATACCTTGTGATATTACAGACGATGATGTACGAGATCTTATATGTAAAGATACAATGAGAATAAATACTACTGAAGCACCAAAGCTTGGCGTCATTAAGACAGACCCTGACGTCGCGAAATTTATAAAAAGTTTAATAGAGGATATATAATGTATACAGTACACGACACAGGTCAAGGCATGTTCAAAATCGTAGACGCACGGAGAGGGACTCAAGCAGGGGTTCTAACTCCAAGAGGTAGTGTAGTAACTCCACCGGTTGTTAACGGCGATATGGTATCGTTTGTTGTGCAGCTCTCAGACGGTACTAAGATGGGTACAACGCATAAATTACCTACCGGTCAACTAGTAAATCAATTTAGAGTTTAACTTGAATATCGCATTTAGTATGCTATAATTTGTTTATGAGCGTTGGGTTAGATTTAATAGAGCAGCCGGTAACGATAAAGAAGTATAAGATATATGATATTCGATCACTACCGAAAATCATATTAGGGTTACGCATCAAAAATAAGTTTGATGAGAAGAGACTCACAATTAAACGTAAATATAAGCCAGAGCTTATATCACATTTCAAGACCGACTCCCAACTAGAGCCAGTTTATTTACACGGTATTGAGATTATCCCAAAGGCTAAATATACATCCCTGTTGCAGATACTGACAAAGCATATCATATGTGATTCTACAATCCATCGCGAAGTTAATATTAAAACATATAACGACATATTATCAGAATTTGGATTAACGTGTGATACTAATTACAATTATCTCTCCGATGGCATTTATCCTATAGATATTCAACATCTCGATAACATTTCAGAGAACGATATGTCAGAAGAAATTAAATCTGGATTCCGTAAAATGGTAAATAAAACTGACTTACCGTGGTTCATGAACACATTGAATTTTAATTTATTTATCTTAAGTCGATCATCTGGATACAATAATGAATATTCATTAAATAGATAGCACTCGACGATTAATGAAAGTATACAAGCGCGACGGCCGGGAAGAAGACTTTGATACTGAGAAGATACATGAAGTATTGTTCTGGGCTACAGAAAACATAAACGGCGTTACAGTAAGCGATCTTGAAATTAAAGCCGCACCTCAATTTTACGACGAGATAACGTCAGACGGTATTCATCAAATTCTAATTCAAGGAGCCGCAGATATGATAACGGAAAAGACTCCAAATTATCAGGCTGTTGCTGCTAATTTATTGAACTTCTATCTACGTAAAGAAGTATTTAATACCTCAGATAATATGCCAGCACTTTTAGAGGTTATTAAGAATAACATCGAAGATGATGTCTACGATCCAGTTGTATTAGAAAAATATACTGAAGCTGAAATTAAAAAATTAGATAATGTTATGAAACATAAACGAGATTATAATTTTGTTTATGCAGGGTTACAGCAATTAATTGACAAGTATCTTATCAAAGATAGATCTACAGGTACAATCTACGAAACTCCTCAGTTCATGTACATGCTTATTTGTATGACATTAATGGCTGACGTAGAAGATAAGCTTAAAAGGATGCGCTTAATTAAGGACCTGTATAACGACCTTTCAACGTTTAAGATAAGCCTACCTACACCTATTATGTGCGGGGTACGGACTACTTCGAGACAATATTCTAGCTGTACGTTAATAGATGTAGGTGACAATTTGCCATCCATTTTTCATTCAAACACAGCTGTAGGGTTTTACACTGCCAATAGAGCAGGGATTGGTCTGAATTTTGGTGAAATCAGGGGGATAGGTTCCAAGATTCGAAATGGCGAGGTAGTGCATACCGGAGTTATCCCGTTTCTCAAAATGTTTGAGTCTACGACTAAGTCGTGTACTCAAAATGGAGTTCGGGGCGGCTCTAGCACTACCCACTTTCCGTTCTGGCATAAGGAGATTGAAGAGATTTTAGTTCTTAAGAATAATAGAGGTACAGATGATAATAGAGTGAGAAAAATGGACTACTCTATACAGTTTTGTAGATTATTTTATAGGAGATTTATTGAAGATAAACACGTAACGCTATTTTCGCCTCATCAAGTGACCGACTTATTTCAAGCGTTCGGTAAAGACAATGATAAATTTGAAGAACTGTATGAACACTATGAAAGATCGAGAACTATTGATAAGAGAAAAATAAAGGCTAGAGATCTATTTACACAGTTCTGTCAAGAGAGAATTGAGACTGGTAGGATGTATGTAATGAATATAGATCATTGCAACGATCACAGTTCGTTTAATGAAAAGATAAAAATGTCAAACCTGTGCCAGGAAATTACACTGCCTACTACTCCGTTAACGCATATTGATGATGATGACGATACAGAGTCTGAGATAGCATTATGTGTATTATCTGCTGTAAATGTAGGAGCGATCCGGTCGCTTGATGAATTAGAAGACATATGTCAGAATATAGTCCGTGCATTAGACAGTGTTATAGATCATCAATTCTATCCCGTTAGTGCATCTAGTAAAATGCGGAAAAGGAGAAGCATTGGTGTAGGTATAACTAATCTCGCATATTACCTAGCTAAGCACGGAACGCGATATGACGATCCGGCTGCATGTACTGTAGTTGATGAGCTGATGGAGCATCTGCAGTTCTATATGATTAAAGGATCGGTCAATCTCGCGAAAGAAAAAGGTAAGTGCGAATGGTTTGACCGAACAAAATATTCGCAAGGAGTTCTACCTATCGATACATATACTAAGACAGTCGATAAGCTTACTAAGCGCAAACTCTCATTACCGTGGGACAAGTTGCGCAAGCAAATAAAAGAGCATGGTATGAGAAATTCAACACTGACAGCCCTTATGCCTTGCGAGTCAAGTTCTCTAGTAACAAATTCGACAAATGGGATTGAGCCTCCACGAGGTCTATTAACAATTAAAAAGTCTAAACATGGCTTAATACCTCAAGTCGTGCCTGAAATATACACATTACGCAACAAATATACACTAGCTTTTGACATGAAAGACAACAAGGGGTACACCAATATATGTGCTGTCATACAAAAATATATTGATCAGGCTATTTCGGCAAATCATTATTATAATTTCGACAAATATGAATCCGGTAATCTACCGATGTCAGAAGTAGCTCATGATCTTTTATATTCATATAAAATGGGAATTAAAACATTATATTATGCCAATACAGATGACGGTAAAACAGATAAACATATAGAAGAAGATGTAGATTGTGTCGACGGAGCGTGTAAGTTATGAAAAATATTATTAATAAAAAGAATATCGATACTACAAAACAGCCATTATTCTTTGGTGAAGATCTAAGCCTGCAGAGATATGATAGATATAGATATAAAAAATTATTCGATTTATTCTTACAACAATTATCATTCTTTTGGAGGCCAGAAGAAGTAGATCTAAGCGGCAAGGAAAAGAACGACTTTCTGTCATTAACTGATCATGAAAAATTTATTTTTACTAAAAATTTATCATATCAGATTTTGCTAGATTCTGTCCAAGGTAGAGGTATTTCACATCTACTGCATGACTGCTCTAATCCAGAGTTAGAAGCTTTCGCTAAGGCATGGGAATTTTCTGAAACTATACACTCATATTCATATACATATATAATTAAAAATGTATACCCTAATCCGTCCGATGTTTTTGATCAAATTTTGACTGATAAGGAAGTGCTAAAACGAACCACATCAGTTACAAAATACTATGACGATCTCATCGGATCTATTGGCGATAGTAATATTAATAATAAGAAGAAGAGGCTGTATTTAACATTAGTTAGTGTTAATATTCTTGAAGGAATTAGATTTTACGTTTCATTTGCCTGCGCATATGCAATGGCTCAAAATAAGAAAATGGAAGGTAATGCGAAAATTATTTCACTTATTAATAGAGACGAAAACTTACACTTAGCATTCACACAGATGGTGTTAAAATATTTAAGAGAGAATAAAGATGAAGGATTTCAATCCGTAGTAAAGGAGTGCGAAGAGATAGTAGTGAAGATGTACGAAGATGCAGCTACAGAGGAGATGGAATGGGCAGCATATTTGTTCAAGGACGGGTCAATTCTGGGTCTCAATGAAACAATTCTTGTTCAATATATGCAGCATCTTACAAATAAGAGAATGAAGTCAATAGGCATTAAGCCTATATTTCCTGACACTCCTAACCCTATTAACTGGATACAGAGCTGGACAGAAAGCAAGCTTGTTCAGAACGCACCGCAAGAGACTGAAATTGAATCATATAAAATAGGGTCGTTTGACCAGGATATGAATAAAATAGATGTTGATGAGTTCGAATTCTAATGCCCTCACAAGATAAATTAGATCAAGCTTATATGGACATTGCTGCTAGATGGAGCCAAATGTCTCATGCTATGCGTAAGCAGGTCGGATGTATTATAGTTAAAGACAGTCAGATAATTTCTGATGGATATAATGGTACGCCTAACGGGTTTGATAATAATTGTGAATTTTATTCTAAGTTCGGCAGCGAGACAAAGCCTGAAGTGTTACATGCCGAGTCTAATGCTCTTACGAAGCTTGCGAAGAGCACTCAAAGCAGCGACAATGCTACGGTTTATATAACATTAATGCCTTGCTATGATTGTGCAAAATTAATGATACAAAGTGGTATATGCCGCGTTGTATATGGTAACGATTATAGAGACCGTTCAGGTGTTGAATTATTAGAGCAAGCAAATATAGAATGTTCTAGTATCTTGAGTTGAGTTCGACTAGGTTCTGTAGATGAGTTTTCAAATAATCTAGAGCTGATATCGCTATAACATTGTTTGAAATTCTATAATCTATTCCAAAAGATGCAGCTTGATGATGCCAAGTTTCGCCCTCATACTCAAACATAGGCGTCGCATGTACCCACTGCATACATGTTTTATAATCGTCAGCATATTTGGTCAAACTTGCCGGTGTATATTTATCTGCAAGCCCGACCTCAGATATAGTACCTTCCGAGATATTTGAAAATTGTTCAATCTCACCTGTCATCCCGGCGCTTAAATACCAGTAGTCACTTGACGAAGACCGACTACCATCATACTTATATTTTTGCCATCGCTCTAGCGTCCAATCGCTGATATTACTTGATCTGTCTGTATGTACACCATATACCTCAACCGCACATAATGAACCAAATCCGTAAGTATGCGATAGTTGAGATCTCCATTCATAAACAAACTCGTTATCAGGCGTTTGCTCTAATTCTCGCTCATTTAACCAGGCGCGCCGTTTATACAAATATTCGTCCATCGCGTTTTTTGCAGGGTTAAAAACTTGAGTTGTAATACCAGCTTTGATGTTACTCAGATTGATAATATCATTATCTACATGAGTAATACTCAGCTCAGTATTCTCGAGCTCCGTTTGAGTAGCAGTAAGCGCTTCTTTGAATGAAAAATAGCCCATATTAATATATTATACTCAGCTTAAAGTTTCTCCAATTTGATATAGGCCTCCTCCTGTAGGTCCGTGCGATACAGGTGTTGGAGGAGTTTTGAAATTCTGCTCCGTATTATTTGAACCGGCCTTCCGTACATCGTCGCTCGTCTGCGTCAAACTTAGAGGTAAATTCTTAAACAAATGTTGATGATCGTATGTATACAGCGACATTGGCGTCGGTACAGCATAGACTGGCCAAGAATGCATACAATTATGACAGTCTCGGCCAATTGCGCGCCCAATCAGCGTACCGCCCACTAATTGACCATATGCCAATGTAGCTTCCGTTTCTTGAATCTCAGTAGGAGCCGTAATATGATGTACGCTAAGTTCACCTTCGACATGCATAGAGCCACCCACAACGACATTTTGACTTACACCTAAATTACTATCAACCAATACTTGTTTGTATCGCTTTTGACGTAGGTTCAATATATCTGCAACAATATTAACTCTGCCTGCCGTTATATTAATTTCATTATCAGATGCAATATTGACCTGATCGCCGGCTATGTTTGTTATAGTACCGCTAATATCAACAGGGCCTACAGATTTCATACCGATACCTCCAGCACCAACAACACAGTTAAATCTATTATTACACGTAAGGTTATAAGAGCCTCCAGGCATATCGTCGACATGAACATATTCAATTACCGGAGACGTTGAAAAAGACGTTACAACACCTTCATTGAAAATCTTTACTTCACTGTTTACCATTTTGCCTACAGGATCAATCCTAACACTCGGGAAATCATTAAACATAAGACCTATAACTTCATTCTTGTGCTTGGTAATATGTGAGATTTCACTGCCTCCCATACCTAGCTTTTTTTCGATTAATGCTAGATCAGAAATGGTAGATCGCAATTTTGCTGCTATTAATTTGTCTTTATTCTGATCATCCCATTCACCTTCCAAGCTGCTTGGGCTCAATCCTGTACCGTTACATATAGGGCAATTACCGCTACCTAAAAAGTCTTTAGGGCTTTTTTCAGGTTCTTTGAGGTCAAAATTAAAAAGACCACCGACATTACCTTTAACACCGGCAAATATTATTAAGCTTCTCGGAGCTACAGTAGATATAGATGTCTCCAGTAACCCTGTCAGCTTTTTATTATTAACGTCCCAGTAAAACGGTCTACCAGATGGTCTACTACAAAGAGGGCAAGGCGCAGTTTTGCCAGTTTTCTGCTGACCTGGCGACTGCCGTTGAACTGTATCATTAACCTCATAATTAGTACGCTTTATTTCAAATAGCTGCTTGATGTCCGCTAGCTCACCAACCTTCTCTTGCCATTCGCTGAATGCATCCTTATTAAATGTGCCTATTTTCTTATACACATCGCCGCGAACTATATAATCATGGTCACATTCAACATATGTATTCTTATATCCTCTGATCGTTTCGAAATCATCACCTTGAATTAATCTATTATAATCATTAGCAGCGAAATCTTTTGTTACATAGTTATTAAATTCCTTAAATGACCCGGAAAAATGCGTCAGTCTTAAGATTTCTCTATTGTCTGTATTAACAATCTCCAACGTACCGCCTTTTTGATTTAATACAAATTTATTTCTATATGTTTCTGTGTTATGATTGTACGTCGGGTCATCAGCTAAGCTTTTATTTTCATATGTATTCGGATAATCTATGCCATCCTCTGTATCTGTAGCTTCATATATAGCCCGCCAGTCTTCAAGACCGTGCGACACAGCAAAATATACAGGTGACTGGACGTCTCCGCCTTCAAAGAAAACCCAGACATGAGAGCCTACATTAGGTATAGAAAATGACCCCTTAGCGCTATTACTGTAACTAAATGGTTTATATGAAAAGGTATGCTTATTGACGCGATTAGGAGCCCCTAAGCCTGATGTATCACTAAATGCATCATTTACTTTAAGGTCATCCACTTCATATATTCTACTAGGCTTTTCGCCTATACCTTCAACATTAAGCGAGTACTTTGTAGCAATATTATCCGCAGACGTATTTTGAATATCTTTTGGTTTAGCGCTGTCTGATATAGTGCCGACCTTTTCACGTGCATTATATCTACCAGATCCAGTTGCTCCTACTAGCGGAGCTGCACATTCAGTCCACGGTAGTAACAATTTCAAATCGTCAACTATTGCCGTTAAATCAGAATCGATATTGTCACCAATAAACTTAAATGATTTGTCTTTGATGGCTTTATCCCATCCTTCATATACAGACGGTGTTACATGTGGTACAAAAACCTTAATGCGCCCACGATGCTCAGGATCATTATTTTGAATGACTATGCCGAGATAATTACCTAAGCGAAGCTTATTGGTTGATTGCCTCACCGATGCGTCTTTCGGGCTGTTGCTTTGTCTACTCATACCGCTACGCCAGCTTCATCAAAAAAGTCATCAATAGTTATAGCTGACCTACCGAGGCTTTGTGCTAAACTTTCCACAGCCACGTCTTCAGCTGCTTCTTTTGCAAGAACAGTTAACAGGTCACCGGTGCTATTTGGTTGCTCTGCATCATATATGTCCTTAGGCGACCTACTAAGCGCATTTTCCTTAAGCGGCTTTACCCCGTCGACGAGCTCCCATGTTTTATCATTTTGCAGATTTTTGGTAAGTGTCGGTGATATACGAGTAACCTTTGGAGGGCTGTTATGGCCAGGACAGATTTGTCTAACCTTCGCCGTTATTTTCTGCTTAAATTGCCCAATTTGTTGGAGCTTTATCTTTTGATATAAAATTACATTAAGCTCGTCTTCTATCCCGAGACGTATATCCCTCTTCAGCAGGCCGAACTGGCTCTTTACAAACTCTTCAAGGCCAAATAAAAGACCTAACGCTTCGTTTTTAGTAATTAACTCAGTAAGATACTTATCAATACAATCTTTTATTTCTTGTATAATCATTCGCTCAACTCCGAGTATATATTCCTTAACACGCTCTTCTACATTTCTCGTACCTGATACAATTTCTGTCATCTCATTGATATTAATACCTGTTACTTCATCAAGAACCCGGCTCAGATTATCATTTTCAAACGGACTTGTAACTGCACCTGCAAACGACGCGATCGTGAAATTAGGAGAAATAGGCATATTTTTAATATTAACAAAGGCAGGGCTATCAGTGCTAAACGATAACTTTTCGCCAATTCTTGGATCAAATCCATTGACTGTTGTCGAAAAAGAATCTGCTAATTTGTCAAATGTTTGTAAGCTGTTTAGATTTTTGAGACCACTGCCTACGCCTCTATATGCGTCACCTACATGTTCATGAATCCATCCACCTTCAGCGAATTGGTTTCTCGTGGCATTCCACGATGTACTAAGCGATCCAGTCATTATATTATTATTTATCGTGGAATCTCTAGATTACACTTGACATTCCTATATAGGTCAATTACAATCATTGTATGAAGTTATTAGCGTCACATGAATCACCAATTCAGCTTTTCGAGGAATCGTTAGAATATAATGATTATCAGTATTGCTTAGTTCATTTAATGGAAGAAAATGAACAATACCGTGATTGGTTCCTAACAGTTAATAAGAGATTCGGGGCTGATGTTCTTCTAGATAACAGCATTTTTGAGCTCGGAAAGTCATTTGACCCTAAAAAGTACGCATACTGGCTTAAAGAGATTAATCCGAATTATTATATTATACCAGATGTCTTAGAAGAG